>Ga0247812_10000058_pt1 | contig 171107 bp, 163 predicted proteins | sample UWRJL149409B1_FD_178011 | JGI IMG/M metagenome (GOLD analysis project Ga0247812, IMG submission 178011) | Plant litter microbial communities from Arlington Agricultural Research Station in Wisconsin, United States - UWRJ-L149-409B-1 | ecosystem: Environmental > Terrestrial > Plant litter >... | reverse complement strand
AGCTGACCGCCTGGTTGCTGGATCGGGCGAAAAACAACCCGAATGAAATCGGTGCCGCCTCGGTCGAGTACCTGCAAGTCTTCGGCTACGTGGCTTACGCCTACATGTGGGCACTGATGGCCAAGGCTGCATTTGGCAAGGAGGCGCAGGAGGATTTCTACGCGAGCAAACTGGGCACGGCGCGGTTCTACTTCGCGCGTTTGCTGCCGCGGATTCACTCGTTGAGCGCGTCGGTGAAGGCGGGTAGTGAAAGCCTGTACCTGCTAAATGCCGAGCAATTTTGATGCGGCACGTATCACGCCAACTGAATATCAAGGAATTCCCATGAACGTTTTAATCGTGCATGCCCATCCCGAGCCAAAATCCTTTACCGCTGCGCTGCGCGACCAGGCCGTTGAGACGTTGCAGGCCCAGGGGCATCAGGTCCGGGTATCCGACCTTTACGAGATGGACTGGAACCCGGTGGCCAGTGCCGGGGATTTCTCCGTCAGAGAGAATCCCGAATATCTGGTTTACGCGCTCGAACAGCGACGCAACAGCAAAGAACTCACCCTCGCCGCTGATATACAGCAAGAGCTTGAGAAATTGTTATGGGCAGACCTGTTGATCCTCAATTTTCCGATTTACTGGTTCTCGACACCGGCCATTCTCAAGGGCTGGATAGATCGGGTATTGGTGTCCGGCATCTGCTATGGCGGTAAACGGTTTTACGACCAGGGAGGCCTGAGCGGCAAAAAAGCACTGGTAGCCGTGACACTGGGCGGGCGCGAACATATGTTCGGCGAGGGCGCGATCCATGGTTCCCTGGAAGACATGTTGCGCCCGCTCTTGCGCGGGACTCTGGCTTATGTCGGGCTGGAGGTGCTGAAGCCTTTTGTCAGTTGGCATGTGCCGTACATCAGTGCTGAGGCTCGACAGGAATTTTTGCTCAGCTATCGCCAGCGCCTGGAGAACATCGATGCGGATGAGCCCCTTGAATACCCGCGCTTGAGTCAATTCGATGATCGTCTTTATCCCGTCAAACCCATTCCGTAAAAACGGACACCGACTCCTTGTGATCCAAGCAGGCTAGGCGCTAGCGTCAGTTTCATGCTCGTCTGCAAACGCCATGAGCACCTCCAGATCGAGTACCTCCAGCTTGATCCGGGAAATAAAAGCGGAGAACGCCAGGTTGGCGGCGAGCAGACGCAGATCGGACGCCCAGGCCGGGACATGGACCGGTCCTTGGAGCCAGCCGGACTCGAAGAGCGGGGCCAGGCGTACGGTATCTCCCAGATTGAGGCGCCCGGCGAACAAATGGCCCACCAGTTCCGGCCGGTTGTCGCGGATCGCGATACGCAGCAGGGTGTGGACGCCGAGCAAACCCGTCAGGTAGGCGGCATCCTTGGTGAACGCCGAACCGCCGCGCAGGTCGGCGCCACGGAAAACCCGTTGGGTCGAGCGGAAGGATTCCTCTTGCGACTGACCGGCCGCGAGAAAGCTTTCGAACACCTGGATGAAATCGGCGCCATCCAGCGCCTGCTGGACCGCGAGCACGCGCAGAGCGAGGCGGCGCAAGCGATTGATGTCCATGCTGCCGGTGAACAGCTCGGCCAGCGTGGCGATGCCTTCCTGGGTCTGGGTCGTGCGTGGCGCCCCCAGCCCCAGGCTCCTCAGGTTAGGTTGCAGCGCACCGTTTTGTGCCGTGGCCACATGCACGAAAGCTTCGTGCTGCAATAGCTGATTCTTGTCCAGCTCGGAGAACAGGGCGCTGGCCCGCAGCCGGATGCGACTCGCCCCGGCGATGGCTTTGGCGGCCAGGGTCGGGTCGAGCACGACTGTGATCCGTCCCGGTCCGAAGAAACGGTCGAGTTCCGGCTGCATCCACCCGGCGAAGACTTCGGCCGGGATGTCGGCCGGGCTGGGTGGAATCCGGGCGCTGCCCAGAAGGGCGTCGGTGGTTTTGAGGAAGAATCGGGCCGCGTCCAGCATGCTTAACTTCTGGCTCGAATAGTAGAAGTCCGGGCGCCGGTACAGCGCTGACGAATATTGAGTAAAGGCGGGAGTGCCGATGGCACCGAGCATGCGCCCGGCGGTGGCATAGCTGCGCGCCGTCATGGCGAGGTGACGCCCGGCCGGATGGCCCTCATCGCAGCGGCCGATAAACGCTTCGAGGGCGGCGATGTCGGCGTTGTGGTCGCGGGCGCGCAGCTCAACCCTGGGCAGTTCTGCCTGCCCGGCGCGCCAACGCGCCAGGAAGACTTCCTCAACCCCTTGAGGCCAGGCCAGGGCATCCAGCACGCGAATCTTGCGGGCCAGACCGGGCAGGGCGGCATCGAGTTCGTACAGGGGCGCAGCGCTCATAGAGATCTCCCTGGGAAACAAGGTTCAACCGAAAAAGCTTAGTCGTTGTCGATGCATTGCGTTGTCACAGGCAAGGCTGCGCAGACGTTGAAAGACCAGAGGAACGAGGCACTTGGATTGATCCATGTGATCACAGGAGCGAAAAAATCTTTTCAACCTACACTCAACTGGGTTGAGAACGCCCTGGAAAAGAACCGTGCTTTTTATATTGGTGAGGTCTCGAGCATGGCAAAAGACAAGAAAAAAGCCCCCAAGCGTCACGCTGCTGAAAGCCTGAAACTGAAGAACAAGGATTATCTTGAGCAGCTGCGCAGCCTGCATGTCGAACTGGTCAAATTGCAGGAGTGGGTAAAAGCCAAGGGCATCAAGATCTGTATCGTCTTCGAAGGTCGAGATGGCGCGGGCAAAGGAGGGACGATAAAAGCGCTCACCGAACGCGTGAGCCCCCGTGTCTTTCGGGTGGTGGCGCTGACGGCGCCGAGTGAGCGCGAGAAAAGCCAGATGTACGTCCAGCGTTACCTGCCGTACCTTCCTGCGGCTGGCGAAGTGGTGATTTTCGATCGCAGTTGGTACAACCGTGCGGGCGTCGAGCGGGTGATGGGATTCTGCACCAAAGAGCAGGTTGTCAGTTTCCTGAAGACAACGCCTCTCGTGGAGCGTGCAATCGTCGACTCAGGCGTGATCCTGCTCAAGTACTGGCTGGAAGTCAGCGAAGACGAGCAGACCCGCCGGCTCCAGGCTCGCATCAAGGACGGACGCAAAATCTGGAAGCTGACCCCGATGGATCTGAAGTCATACAGCCGTTGGTACGACTATTCACGCGCACGTGACGAGATGTTCAAGGCCACTGACACCGACCATGCCCCATGGCTGGTGGCCAACTCGAACGACAAGCGCCGGGCGCGCCTTAACATCATCACCGATTTGCTCAGCCGCATTCCGTACAAGGATGTACCGCGCGAGGAGGTGATATTGCCCAAGCGGCAGAAACCAGGCGGCTATCGCGATCCGGATTATCCGCACCGGCGAGTTCCCGAAAAGTTCTGACGGACACGTTCAAGCGAATCGGCGCTGTACACAAAAAGGGCAACGTCCTATGAGCCAGCCGGATTCTTCGTCTCCCGTTCCGGAACCGGGCCGAATATTACGTCGCGATGCCAGCGGTGCGACCGGCTGGGGCCGTTGGTTTCCGGGGCTTCAAACGTTGCGCGGTTACCAGCTTGCCTGGTTGCGTCACGACATCGTTGCCGGCCTGGTGCTCACCACGATGTTGGTGCCCGTTGGCATCGCCTACGCCGTTGCATCGGGCGTACCCGGCATCTATGGCCTCTACGCAACCATCGTTCCGCTGCTCGCATACGCCTTGTTCGGGCCTAGCCGGATTCTGGTGCTCGGTCCGGATTCGTCATTGGCCGCCGTGATCCTGGCGGTGATTTTGCCCCTGTCGGGTGGCGACCCGCATCGCGCAGTCGCCCTGGCGGGCATGATGGCGATCGTGTCAGGGGCCGTGTGCATACTGGCAGGCATCATGCGGCTGGGCTTCATCACGGAGTTGCTGTCCAAACCTATCCGTTACGGGTACATGAACGGCATCGCCCTGACCGTATTGATCAGCCAGTTACCCAAGGTATTCGGTTTTTCAATACAGTCCGACGGCCCGGGGAGAAACCTGTGGGCCATCGCCACGGGAGTGCTGGAAGGCAAGACCAACTGGACCGCGTTCATGATCGGCGCAGCCACCCTGGTCGTAATCCTTCTGCTCAAGCCCTACAAACGGGTGCCAGGCATCCTGATTGCAGTGGTCGGTGCGACGATCACCGTCGGGGTGCTGGACCTTGGCACGCGTGCCGGGGTGTCGGTGCTCGGTGCTCTTCCACAAGGTTTGCCTGCGTTTGCCATCCCCTGGATCACCCGTGCCGATATTGTTCCCGTGCTCATTGGCGGTTGCGCCGTCGCCCTGGTGTCGTTCGCCGACACCAGCGTACTTTCTCGTGTCTATGCGGCGCGGACCCGCACCTACGTGGACCCGAATCGGGAAATGACGGGGCTCGGTCTTGCCAATCTGGCGGCTGGATTTTTTCAGGGGTTTCCAATCAGTAGCAGTTCGTCGCGTACCCCCGTGGCTGAAGCCGCGGGCGCCAAAAGTCAGTTGACCGGCGTGGTGGGTGCGTTGGCCGTGGCCCTCCTGCTGATGGTGGCGCCGAACCTGTTGGAGAATTTGCCCGGCAGTGCATTAGCAGCAGTGGTGATTGCGTCAGCCATTGGCTTGATTGAAGTGGCCGACCTGCGGCGAATTTATCGCATCCAGCGCTGGGAGTTCTGGCTGTCGATCGTTTGCACCGTCGGCGTGGCTGTGTTTGGCGCGATCGAGGGTATCGGCCTGGCCATCCTGATCGCCGTCATCGAATTTCTGTGGGATGCCTGGCGGCCGTATTCCGCAGTGCTGGGGCAAGCCAAGGGCGTCAAGGGTTTCCACGACATCCAGCGTTATCCCGACGCGAGCCTTATACCTGGCCTGGTCCTGTTTCGCTGGGATGCACCCTTGTTCTTCGCCAACGCCGAACTGTTCAATGAGCGAGTGCTCGACGCAGTGGCTGCATCACCTACGCCGGTGCGCTGGTTAGTTGTTGCGGCAGAACCCGTCACCAGTGTGGACGTGACCTCGGCCGACATGCTGGATGAACTGGACGAAACCCTGCACGCAGCGGGAATCAAATTGTGCGTGGCCGAGATGAAGGACCCGGTCAAGGACAAACTGAAGCGATTCGGGCTTTTCGCAAGGCTTGGCGAAACGTCGTTTTTTCCCACCATAGATGATGCCGTCAGCAGCTATCTGCTGACTCACCCCGTGGAGGGGGCAAGTCGGCTGGACGAGGTTCGCTGAGTGTACTGAAGTCCCTCAGTGGCGGTCGTTCTCAGCCTTCTCAGAGGGCGGTATCGCCTTGATCGACGGCGGGGGCTCTAGCTCAAGCCATCCGCGCACGACTGAATGTTTCAAAATGTGAAAAAAATGTCGAAATGAAGAGAGTGATTGAGTTAGATTCCTATTAGCGTTCTCAAAAGTGGTCGCGCTTGACCCCCTTGCCGTAGGAATTTGCTCCTTGAAACTTCGCTTCTCCGCCAGTCTTCTACTCGCCGGTGCTTGCAGCGCCGTGTCCTTCGTTCATGCCGCTGATGATTTGACGTTGCCGGCTACGCAGATCGACGGCAGCACTGATCTTGTCGACGCTCCGAGCGTGGGTTACCAGAGCAATCCGGCTTCGAGCACGACCCGGTTGGGGCTGACAGACAGGGAAACGCCGCAGGCGGTGACGACGATTACCCGGCAGGCGCTTGATGATTTCAAGATCACCGGGATCAAGGACGCACTGCGTTCAGCGCCGTCGGTGACCGTGGAGCAAACCGAAACCGACCGGACCGAATTCACCTCGCGCGGTTTTGACATCAACACGTTCCAATACGACGGTGTGGGCATGCCGTTCGTGGGCACAGTGCTGGTGGGCGACCAGGATCTGGCGGAGTTCGAACAGATCGATGTCTTGCATGGCGCCAATGGCTTGATGAGTGGTGCGGGCAACCCGTCAGCCACGGTCAATTTCGTGCGCAAACGTCCGACCGAGACTTTCCAGGCGCAAGTCGACACCAGCGTCAGTTCCTGGGACGGGCGTCGGGTGGACGTGGACGTTGCCGGCCCGTTGACCCCCACGGGCAATGTCCGTGGGCGCTTCATCTACTCCCACGACAAAGGCAATTCCTGGATGGATCGCTACAGCCATGAGCGTAACGTCGCCGCTGGACTGTTGGCCTTCGATCTGTCCGACGCCGACACCGTGACGGTGGGTTTCTCTCAGCACAACAGCGATTCCAACGGCAGCACCTGGGGCAACCTGCCGCTGGTGGATAACGATGGCAACGCCATCCACTATGGCAGCCGCAGTTCCAGCATCGGTCAGGACTGGACCTACTGGAACCTGCACACCCAGCGCGCCTTCACCGAACTCAAACATGACTTTGGCAATGGCTGGAACGCGACGGTCACCGCAACGGGCATTATCGAGAAGCAGGACACCAACATGCTGTATGTCGCCGGGGTTTCCGGTGATGACACGTCGGTTTTTGCTGCCAACACCAAAAGCGAAGCTCATCAGTTGCTGGGTGATGCCAAGGTCTCCGGTCCGTTCAGCCTGTTTGGCCGCGAGCATGAGCTGACGTTGGGTGCTGCTTATGGTCGTACCCATCAGAAAGCCCGGGAATACGATGCGGTTGAAGGCGGCTACTACGACGCGTCATTCTCGGACGTGCTGGCGGGGAACCTGCCGCGTCCGTCGTTCCTGTTTACCAGCGACACCAACACCCAGAATTTCAGCGACACCCAGAAGAGCCTTTACGCAGGTGCCCGGTTCAGCCTGGCCGATGACCTGCACTGGATCGCCGGTGCGCGGATGATCAGCCTGGACGGTTCCGGCGATAACTACGGGTCCGATTACTACACGCGCGCACACGGCAAGGTCACGCCTTACACAGGCCTGGTTTACGACCTGGACGAGCAGTGGAGCGTGTATGGCAGCTGGACCAAAATCTACAGCGCGCAGTACAACCTGGGCACCGACGGCAAATTGCTCGCACCCCTCGAAGGCAAGAGCATGGAAGCCGGTGTGAAGGGCAGTTTGCTGGATCACCGCCTCAACGTGACAGCCGCTGCCTTCAAGACCGAACAGCAAAACGTGGCAGAGTCCGCCGGCTTCGTCGATGGCCGATTTGTCTACGACCCCATGGACTACAAGAGCCACGGCGTCGAACTGCAAGCCTCCGGCGAAGCACTGCCTGGCCTGGACCTGCTCGGCGGTTACACCTACGTCACCATCGACAACGATGACGGCGACAAGGCGCGTAAATATGTGCCGACCCATAGCGTGCGCGGCATGCTCACCTATCGTCTGCCAAGCTTGCCGCAAGCGAAGATCGGTACGCGGGTCCGCTGGCAGAGCGCAGTGGAAAACGACACCAACAGCGCTATCCGCCAAAACGCCTACGCCTTGCTCGACTTCATGGCCAGCTATGACATCGACAGCAACTGGAGCACGTCGGTGAACCTGAACAACGTCACCGATCGCAAATACCTGCTCTCGCTTTACAACAGCGCCACGACCGCCAGCTACGGTGCACCTCGCAACGTGGTGGCTTCCGTGACCTGGAAATACTGATGTCTTCTGAGGGCTCGGTGTGACTGAGCCCTCGCACCTTTCAAGCACCCGTCGCGGAATCAATCCAGCATGACTGCCCGAAAACTGCGTATCTGGTACCTGGTTCACAAATGGACCAGCCTGGTCTCTACCGTCTTCCTGTTGTTGCTGTGCCTGACGGGGTTGCCACTGATTTTTCATGAAGAGATCGAACACTACTTCGAGCCTCACCCGGAACTGCGTGCGCTGACCGCTGATTCGCCGCGAATCGATTACGACAAGGTCGTCGCCGGTGTATTGGCGACCTGGCCGGGTGAGGTCGTGCGTTTCGTCGGATTCGACCCGGATAGCCCGCTCGGTGTGGTGTTCACGGCAACCAGCCTGACGCCACCGCCGATTGAAGGTCACTCTCAGCCGTTCGATACCCGCACTGGCGAGCTGTTCCCGCCGGCGGAGCCGGACGATGGGTTCATGAACCTGATGTTGCGTCTGCACACTGATCTGTTCATGGGGCTGCCGGGCTATCTGTTTCTCGGTTTCATGGGGTTACTGCTGGTGGCTTCGCTGGTGTCCGGCGTCGTGGTGTACACCCCGTTCATGCGCAAGCTGGACTTCGCCACCGTGCGAACAGGGCGTAGCGCACGCTTGAAATGGCTGGACCTGCATAACGTGCTCGGCATGGTCACCCTGACCTGGGTGCTGGTCGTTGGCGTGACAGGGGTGATCAATACCCTCGCGCTGCCCATCTTTGGCCTGTGGCAGAGTGATCAGTTGGCAGACATGACGGCACCGTACAAGGATGCGCCGCCGCTTGAGCGCCTCGGGTCATTGCACAAAGCGCTGGAAGCCGCCCGCCAGGCTGCGCCAGACATGGAGCCGAGTTTCGTCGCCTTTCCCGGTACTCAGTTCAGTAGCCAGCATCACTACGCGGTGTTCATGCGCGGAACCACGCCCCTCACCGCACGACTGCTGAAACCGGCACTCGTGGATGCGGTGACGGGCGAGCTGACCGATATACGGGAGATGCCGTTGTACGTGAAGACGTTGCTGATCTCGCAGCCGTTGCATTTTGGAGACTACGGTGGCTTGCCGTTGAAGATTATCTGGACGCTGCTCGACGTCATCAGCATCGTCGTCCTGGGCAGCGGTTTGTACCTCTGGATCCGCCGACGCAATCGGCCGATGCCCAAGCATCTGGTTGAGTTGAACGCCAACCGTTCGAGCGTGGAGGGCAGGGCATGAGACGCGGACTGTGGATGATCTTTCGCTGGCCTGTGGTACTCGCTGTTGTAAGCCTGTTCGGCCTGCTGTCGGCACTGATTGGCGATGGCGTCTTTGACGTGTTGTCGTGGCTGGGCCTGGGTGTGCCGCTAGGGCTGCTCGGGGTGGTGTGGCTACGTTTACGGCGTGCAAACCGGTTGAACTCAATTCGCGAAACCGAAGGGAAGTGAACCCCGCAATGAAGCTGATATCATTCAGCAACTTACACGCTGGGTGGACACCATGAATCGTCAGAAGAAATTACAGCAGTTATTCAAGGCGAAGGCCAAAAAAGCCAGTGCCAAACTGGCCCCGGTCAGCAAGGATAAATACATCAGCAAAGCGGACCGGGCGAAGCTGGCTGAGGAAGCCGAGCGCGAGGCCATCAGTTCCGCCGAGAGCTGATCCATTGAGCTGCGTCTATTGAGATGCGTTCACCCGTCGGGCAAACTCCTGCCGCTTCACTGGCCGATAAAAGGAGTTTACGGATGCCATTTCCACTGACGGAATACAATGCCTTGTTAGCCCTGAAGGGCGTAGGTCCCGCCGTTATTGCTCGTCTTGAGCAGATGGGCATCGACTCCCTCGCTGAGCTCAGCACAGCGAATGTGGGTGACATCCTGGCTCAGGCATCCGCCGCAACGGGATCGACTTGCTGGAAGAACAGCCCCCAGGCTCGGGCCGCCATTAGCGCGGCCATCGGCCTGGCAAAAGATGCTCAGTTGAACAGACAGGCAAGTCCACCCAGCGCTTAGAGCAAGCTCCACGACACCCCGACGTAAACCCCCAAACCCTCACCCGGCGTAGACCGTGCGGCGTCCAGACCTTTGTCGTCGTAGCCCGGTGTGACGGTGGCGGCGTAGTGCTTGTTGGTCAGGTTGCGCATGTCCAGCCAGGTCTGCCAGTCACCCTTGGGCGCGTTGTAGCCCAGGGTTGCGCCGAACAGCGCGTAGGGATCGGCTTCGTAGCTGTTGGCGTAGTCGACCTCCACTTTGGAAACCAGCTGCGTGTTGAGGGCCGCGAAGAAACCCAGGGGCCAGTCGTAGCGCAGTTCACCCTGGTAGTAGTGCATCGGCAAGCCGGGCAGGCGATTGTCGCCGAAGCGGTCGTCGTCCTGGTAATGGAAGTCACTGAAGGTATAGCTCTGGCGCAGACTCAACTGACCACCGTCGTGCGGCGACCACAGGTTGCTTTGCAGGCTGGCTTCCACGCCTTGGTGGATGGTGGGGCTGGCGTTGAGTTCGTAGGGCGTGGTGGCGTTGGCGTCCGGCAGCACCGAGAGCAACTCGTTGTGCACTTGCGCGTAGTACCAGGCCAGGCTCCATTGCCCCATGGTGCTGTCGCCACGGCCGCCGATTTCCAGCGTGGTCGCCGTCTGGTTTTGCAGCTTGACCGGATCGCGCTGGGCACCCGTGGCGGCGCCGCTGCCTGCCGGGAATCGAACATTCGAGCTGTAGATCAGCGACCACGGGTGCGGCGCTTCGACCGAACGGCTCAGGTTGCCGAACAGTTGCAGGTCAGGCGTCACCTGGTAGCGCAAGCCGAGGCGGGGGGCATAGTCCCAGTCGTTCAGGCTGGTCTTGCCGCCACCTTCCGGGTAGGTCACGGCGCTTTCGCGGCGGGTGTAGATGGCGGCCAGGCCGGTGGTCAGCCACAGGTCGTCGGCGATTTCCAGATCGTTGCCGATGTGCAATACGCTGTCCGAACCCTGGTAGGTGAAGTTGCGCATGTGCGTGCCGGGCGCGTAACCGGCGGTGTTGCCGGTGGGGATACGCACCAGCTCGCTGGCGCCGGCATTGGGCAGGTGTTTGGTCACGCGCAAGCCCATCGTGCTTTGGCTTTCCAGACCCCAGAGCGTGTCGCGACGCTTGTAGTCGAACGTGCCGCTGACGTCGGTGTACGCCACCTTCAAACGGTTGGGGCCTTCACGCAGGTCCATGGGATAGTCGTGGTAGACGAGTCCCGTTTGGAGGCTCGAATCGTCATCGATGTACCAGGTGGTTTTGTTGCCGAAAAAGGTGCTGCCCGGCTGCTCGCGACGGTCGTCCCGCGAGACGTAGGCGGGGTTGGCCGCGCGTGGGTCGTGCTCGATGGAGTGCTTGGTCACCCGTCCGGCGAGGTCGTTGTCGGTCTGGCGGTAGCGCAGGTAAAAGCGGGTTTCCAGGTTCGGGTTAAAGCGATAGCCGACATTGGCGATGATGCCCTGGCTCTCGCTGTCCGTGTGGTCCTGATAACCGTCGGAGCGGGCGTCGGTCAGGGCCACGTAGTAGTCGGCGTTACCCAGCACCTGACCCGAACTGACCTGGCGCTGCAGGTAACCGTGGCTGCCCATCGAGTAGCGTACTTGCAGTTTCGGCGCGTTGTAGCCGGTGTGGCTGATGTAATCGATGGCCCCACCCAGGGCGAGGGCGCCCCTGTCGAAGCCGTTGGCACCGCGCAGCACTTCCACGTGGTCGAGCCACAAGGGCTCCAGCAATTCATAGGGCGTGCCGCCCGGGCCGGTCAGCGGCAGACCGTCGAGCATGGCGTACAACCCCGAGGCGTGGGCGCCGGGTGCACGGTTGATCCCCGAGCCACGGATCGAAATCTTCACCCCTTCGTTGCCCGCAGACTGCGCATAAATCCCCGGCTGATAAGCCAGCACATCCTGATTGCTCGCCACGCGACCCTGCAGGTTGCGGCGCATGTCGACCACATTGGTGCCGCCGGGCACCTGTTCAAGCCGGACCTCGGCCTCCTCGATCGACGCGTCTTCGCCGCTGCGATCCTCAGCGCCAATCAGCACCTGGCCCAGTTCCATGCCCTCGGCTCCAGCCATGGCCGGACAGACAAGGGCCAGGCCCAGCAGCGCAGTGGGCAGGGATTTTGGCGAGGGCATGGGGAGAACTCCAGACGTATGGGAACAGGCAGTGAAGAACTGCGACGTAGGGAAGGACGAAGGAAACACATGGCAATTTTGTTTTTTTAGGCCGGGCGCGGCGGTAGCCTTCAGGTCCTGCCGTTCGCTCAAGCACGCCACCGACCCCGTGGCGAGGGAGTTGACTCCCGCTGGGCTGCGCAGCAGTCCTCTGGTTTCAGATACAAGAGCGGGGCCGCTCTGCTCCCACAGGGGATTTGTGGTGTGCCCAGATTTTGCGTCCGCCGCAGTTCACTGTAGGAGCGAGCCTGCTCGCGATGGGGCCCGTACATTCAACATCACCATCGCCTGATACACCGCCATCGCTGGCAAGCCAGCTCCCACAGGGGATTTGTGTATTGCCCGGATTTTGTGATCGCTGCAGTTCACTGTGGGAGCGGGCTTGCCCGCGATGCGGCCCATACATTCAACATCACCATTGCCTGATACACCGCCATCGCTGGCAAGCTCCGCGCCCAGCGGGACGGTGTGACGATTCGACAAGCTCCCTCGCCACAGGGAGTGTGCCGCGCTATCTCTTGGCGCCGTTGCGCACTTCGGTCGCGGTGCAGCCGAAGTGCTGGCGGAAGCTGCGGGTGAATTGGGCTTGATCACTGAATCCCCAGCGCATGGCCAATTCGCCGATCGACAGATGACAGTTAGGGTCGAGCAGGCCTCTATGGACGGCCTCCAGACGTCTCAGGCGAATCCATTCCCCAAGGCTGTAGGGCGTGCTGTTGAAGAGTTTGTGCAGGTAGCGCACTGACAGGCCGCACGCGTCAGCGATCAATGGCGGCGTCAGGTCGGGGTTGCCCAGGTGCTGCTCGACGTAGTGTTCGATGCGTTGCAAATGCAGCGCGGCGAGGTTCGAGTTTTCGCTGCCGAGCACGCGCTCATCTTCGCGCAGCGCCATCAATAAGGTTGAAAGTGCCTGCTCCAGCAGCATGTGGCGGGCGGCTTCGTTGCATTCATCGAAACGTGCGGCGCACATGGCCAACTGATCGACGAAGATTCGACCGAGCCCGTGCCTGGCATCGAAGCAGAAGCGGGTATAGCGCTCGGCACCGCGCAGTTGTCCGTGCAGCGCGCGCTCCGGGAGTTTGAAGACCCACAGATCGTTGTCGCTGGCGTAGTGAAAGCGGTATGGGGCATCGCCACGTTCGACGATGAAGCCTCCGGGCTGGCAATGCAGTGCCCGGCCATCCTGTTCGAAATGCACTTCACTGCGACGGGGCACGGTCACGAGGTAGCAGGCTTCGTTATCTTCACTGACCTGCGCTTTGCTGCGCGAATAGCCGAGCTGACTGGAGCGCAGGCGGGACAGGGTCAGCGGGGTGCTGCCGGTTTCCCAGATTTGCAGGCTGCCACTGAAGGAGGCACTGGGGGCGAATTCCAGGGACAGCGGAAAATAGGCGCAGGCGATGGCGTCTGCCCATAGGGGCTGGCGTTGACTGTCGGACCAGGAGCGTGTGGAAAGTTTGTACGCCATGGCTGCCCTCGTATGATTTTTATTATGAGGACGGTGCCGACGTAAACCACCGTCGGCACCGTGGGGTTGCCATCATTTGCCAATGCTTACGGACGGTCAATCAACAGGCGTCAGCCGGTACGTGGCCGACGGCGCCAGCATTGCCTGCCAGCCGGGTGGCACGACGATGTTGGTCGTCGATTCTTCAATCACGCAAGGGCCCTTGACCGTCTGCCCGGATTGCAACCGATCACCGTCGTACACCGGAGTCTGCTGCCAGTCCGATTGAGCGCTGAACAGCATCGACCGATAACCGCTGGCGCGGGGTACAACGTCCTCGTCAGGTGGCGGCAGTTCAGGCATGGGCGGGCGTTGCAGGCGAGCAATCACCGAGCACTCGAGGTTGACCAGTTCCACCGGGCTGTCTGGCTCACTGTAGGAAAACAGCGCTTTGTGCCGCGTATGGAATGCCTCGCGCAAAGTGAGCAGGCCGGCCTGATCCAGTGGGGCGCAGGTCATTTCGACGCTGCATTCGTGAATCTGGCCGAGGTAGCGAATCTCAAGGTTGTAGAGGCACTCGACATTGTTTTCAGCGCCGAAACCGTCTTCTCGCAAGTTGCCCATGCCGCGTTCGCGCAGGTCATGCAACGTCTGATTGAGCAGGGGCAGGTCGACCAGTTCGTCGTCAAGGCGCATTGGCAGGGTGGTCAACTGGTCGTAACGAATGTCCGACAGAATCTGCCCGTAGGCGCACAGTCCCGACGCCACTTTCGGGATCAGCACCACCTGGCTGCCGATCTCCTCGGCCAGACGCATGACATGCATGCCCGCGGCGCCACCCGCGCCGATCAGGGCGAAATCCCGAGGGTCGTAGCCGCGTTCTACAGACACCCGCCGGATACCGCTGACCATGTTCAGGTTCACCAGGGTGATGATGCCAATGGCTGCGCGCTCTACGCTGATACCCAAAGGCTCGGCGATTTTGCGCTGGATCGCCTCGATGGCCGCCTTGCGATCAAGCCGGATGCTCCCGCCCAGCAGCGCGCCGTCGGCCAGGTAGCCGAGGGCGAGGTTGGCGTCGGTGACGGTGGGCTCGGTGCCGCCCTTGCCGTAGCACACCGGCCCTGGGTTGGCACCGGCACTGCGCGGACCGACCTGGAGCATGCCGAAGTCATCGATGAAGGCAATCGAGCCGCCGCCGGCACCGAGGGTTTCGACCTGAATCATCGGCACGCCGATGCGATAGCGCAGGAAGTCAGTGTCCTTGCTGAAGTTGGTGCGTCCCGACTTGCTGAGGGTGATGTCGAACGAGGTGCCGCCCATGTCCACGGTGATCACGTTGTCGATGCCGAACGGCTGCGCGACACATAACCCGGCTTGCGGTGCGGAAGCCGGGCCGGAATTGATGGCATTGACCGCCCGTTCGCGCATCACTACGCCAGGAGCCAGTCCTCCGTTGGATTGAAAGTAACGGGTAGGTTGCTGCGCACCGAGCTCTTCGAACAAGGCGTCGATCCGTTCGATGTAGCGGCCCATGACCGGGCTCAGGTAAGCGTTGACCACAGTGGTCGAGGTGCGGGTGTACTCGCGGATTTGCGGGAACACTTCGTTGCCGGTACAGACGAACACACCCGGCAGCGCCGCTCGTACCATCTCGGCGGCGCGCTGTTCGTGACTCGGGTTGCGCACCGACCAGACGAACGAGATGGCCACGGCCTTGACGTCCTGCTCGCGGAAATATTCGATCGCGTCGCGAATCGCCTGTTCATCGAGCGGCGAGTATTCACGGCCGTCGCTGATGATCCGGCCGCCAATGGGCCGTCGCAGGTGTCGCGGCACCAGCATGTAGGCGGGTGGGTAACTGGCGTCGTAGCGATGCCCGTCTTCCTTGTGGCCCAGGCGGATTTCCAGGCTGTCTTCGTGCCCGTCGGTACACAGCAGGCCCACCTTTACACCGGTTTTTTCGATCAGCGCGTTGAGGGCCACGGTGGTGCCGTTGATGCACAGGTCGCAGTCGCCAATGATTTCGGCAGGCGTGCGCCCGATGGCATCGGCGATTTGCGCCAGGCCGTTACGGATCGCGATCGTGCCGTCCTGAGGTGTCGAGGGCGCCTTGAACAGTTGCACGTTGCCGCTGCGATCCGCCAGGATGAAATCGGTGAAGGTGCCGCCGGCGTCGATGCCCAGACGATATTGTTGCTTGGTCATGATGAAGGTTCCAAATGGCTCAAAGGGGCGGGGTCGATCAGTGCGTGGTACGGCAGGCGCGCGTCGCCACGTCGTCGACCTGGCCATTGCTGTCGATCACCACGCCGTACTCCAGGCGGGCGCCTTCAAGGGACACCAGGCCGTTGCGCACGTCGTCCAGCACACTGGCGATCGGGCGCAGCAACGGGTTGCCATAGCCACCGCCCCCCGGGTTGACGTTAATGACCCGTTCCCCCGGTTGCGCCGTGAGTTGCGCGTTGTAGATAAAGTGCTGTTCTTCGCCGTCGTGCTTGCGGTGAATCAGACGGCCCAGCTTGGGCTCGAGCATGACATTGGTCGCGCCTGCGGCCCCCGACGTCGGCAGTTGCCGACCCTCACCAAAACCCACCACGGTCATCGGATGGTTCAAGGGTTCGATCTCGAGGCGAGTTCCCGAACCGCCGCGAAATTCTCCGGCGCCGCCGCTGTCGGTCATCAGGCTGTAGCGGTGAATGAGGATCGGATAGGCGTACTCCAGCAACTCGATATCGCCGGACATCAGCGCACCGAAACAACACAGCGGACCGCAGGCCGGCCATCCGTCCATGGCCTTGTTCGCGCCGGCACCGGAGATGATCGATGCGAGCACCATGGTCACGTACTCGTCGTTGCCATTGCGCGGGTCATGGCCGGCAATGTTGATGCCGCTGGCGTGGCCCCAGGAGGCCGTGACGCGATCCGGTGCCGCCTGTTCCAGCGCCTGACGCACGGCATCGGCCAGGGTTTCCATCGGTGTGGTGGTGCTGTTGACGTGCGGCGCGGGTTCCTGGGCATTGCACAACGTGCCCGGCGGGCCGAGATCGACCGACACGCAACGGTACAGGCCTTCGTTGTAGGGCGGCGGCACCTGGGCAAACATCATCAACCCCAGGTACACCCCGGACACCGAATTGCCCGCGTACGAGTTGATGAAGTAGGGCACCTGCGGCGGGCTCTCGATCAGGATGTGCGCCTCGTCACCGCGAATTTCCACCTGGGCCGTGATCGATAATTCACCCAGACCGTGGCCCGAGTCTTCAAGCACTGCAGTGCCGGTGTAGACGCCATCCGGGACATCACGCAACAAGGCGCGCATGTGACGGTCGGCCATGTCTTTCAACTCGGCGATGCACGCGCGCACCTGCTCCACGCCATAGCGATCAAGCAGCTCGAGCAAGTGCCGCTCACCGACGTTGCAGGCGCCGTACTGAGCGTTGAGGTCGCCTTCCTGGTAGGCGCGGGCGCGCATGTTGGTCAGCAGCAGATTGATCACGTCCTCACGGCGCTTGCCCTGGGACCACAGCTTCACGGGTGGAATGCGCAGACCTTCCGCGTAAATTTCCTTGGCGTCGGGGTTGTAGCCCGCCGGCACAGGGCCGCCGATGTCCGTCAGATGGCCTTTACAGACGGCCCAGAACACCAGCTCACCCTGGTAGAACACTGGCTTGTACATGCAGCAGTCGAGGATATGGCTGCCCATGTAGGCGGGGTCATTGTGGTAAATCACATCGCCTTCCTGGACGTCATCACCGAAGAAACCGGCGACGCATTTCATTGCCGGAATCAGTGATCCGAGATGAATAGGGATGTCCTGACCTTGCAGGATCATTTCCGGAAAGTGGTCGAAGAGCGCATTCGAATAGTCGTGAGCGAGATTGAAAACGCTCGAACGACCGGTTTTTTCAAGGGTGATGGTCATTTCGCGCTGCGCGGTTTCGAGCGCGCCTCGCACGACGGCCAGGGTGATCGGATCTACTGTGCTCATGGGTCACCAGAAATCTTGTTGTTATCAGGTGAAGGTCAGGACGAACGTCTAACCCACGGCACAAAACTACGCGTTCGAACGGGTCAATGGCTTGGCGCAAAGTGCACTGATTGTTGATTCTGAGTGCACCTTTTAGGCATCTGAATCAACGATTCTTCGAGCTGGAAGCCCCCAAAAAGTAAAACACACCACCCGCCACAATAAAGAGGGCGAGCATGTAGAAGATGTAGTGGGGCGGGTAGCTGGCCAGGACGATGCCGCACAGCACCGGGCCGAGGGCTGCGCCAAGGTTGGAGAGGTTTTGTGCGCCGTAGTACATGCCGCGCAGATGGTCGGGTGCTATTCGGTCGATGAACATGTACTCGGCCGGAAACACGATGATCTCGCCGACAGTGAAAATCGCCATGGACAGGACCCAGAGCAAAAGCGTGGTCGAGAGGGCAAAGCCCGCCACGCCGGCCATGAACAGGCTAAGCCCTGCCGCCAGCCACAGATTCAGGTGTCGTTGGGAGATCCGTCTGCCAATGGCGTACTGCAGGGCAATCACCATCAGCGCATTGGTCGCCACCACGGCACTGATGATCTGGTAAGTGGTTTCCGGTGTCATGGTAACCACCAGGTATTGCGAGAGATAGGCCGTGAACTGGCCAAACACCACGGCGGTGAGCAGCCCGCCAAGGGTGAAACACACCAGCCGATAGTCCTTGAGCAGAAGCTTTCCCACGGCCAGGAAGGGGGCGGGTTGTTGTGCTGCATCGATCGCAGTCACGCCTTTATTGCCCCAAAAGAAATAGACCCCACAGAACCCTGCACCCAGCCCCGCAGATAGAAGGAACGGTAAACCGATATCCAATTTCGCCAAGCCGGCGCCAAGAAACGGGCCGACGGCATAGCCGACGTTGGTCAGCGTGTATTTGATCGAGAACACTTCACTGCGATCGGTCACCGCCAGCAGGCTGCCAAAGCCGGATTTGACCGCGATTTCAATGACCGCGTAAGCCAGGTTGATCAACACCAGGCAGCCGTAGAACAGCCAAAGATCGCGCGCAAAAAACGTCCCGAGAAAACCCAGTGTGAATGCAACGCTGAAGCCCAGGATGAGCCGGTAACTGGACATCTTGTCGACCAGAAAACCACCGTACAGACTCAGCAGCGATCCAATGATCAACGTGCTGCCAATGACCAGGCCGATATCGGCGACGCTCAAGCCAAAACTGCTGGAAAGGTAGATGACCAGATAGGGCAGGGTGATCGCTCGCGCCAGGGTCAATACAAAAGACGCCGACAGCAGCAATTTGATCGCTGCCGGGTAGTTTTTTAGCGTGGTGAGCATCCTTGCCTCGTCATTGAGCAGGTGGTTTCAGGGCAGTTGCGGGCAGCGTAGCGTTGATAGATCCGCAGGAATCAAGCTTACTGGGGAATGCTGTTCTGATTAGTGACGTTTTTTATCAAATGATCGGAACTGAATTCATGAGTATGGAACGTTTATGTTTTCCTCTGAGCGATTAAAGGGCATTGATGTATTCGTCTGCGTAGCCGATTTCGGCAGCTTCAAGGCGGCTGCCGAGCGGATGAACCTGACCGCGTCGGCCGTCAGCAAAGGCATCGCTCGATTGGAGAGCCGGCTTGGCAGTCGGTTGTTTCACCGCACAACGAGAAGCTTGTCACTGACGGATGCGGGCGTTGCCTTCTATCGAACCTGCACGGGTGTGCTGGCCGATCTGGAAGAAGCCGAGCTGTCGCTGCACGCCGAAAACACCGAGCTTCGTGGCAGGGTTCGCATCGGCCTGCCAGGGGCTTTTGGCCGTTTGCAGGCACTTCCCGTCATTTTGCAGTTTGCCCAAGAACACGGACTGCTGCTCCCGCACATATCGTTTTCAGACCGTCTCATCGACCCCGCCGAAGAAGGCCTCGATATCGTCGTACGCATCGGTGGCTCGCCCCTGTGGCCTGCCACGTTGGGGCATCGCTTCCTGGGCAACGAATGGCATGTGTTCTGTGCGTCGCCTGAGTACCTGAGCAAATACGGCACGCCCATGACGGATCGCGATCTGGACCATCACCAGTGCATCGCCTACGGCTGGGCAGATGGCAGCGTCCACCCCTGGAGTTTTTCCGGGAGCAACCCAGGCGAGATTGAACGCCGGGTCGTACCTGCAAACCTCGTGGTGGGCGATGGAGAAGGTCTGGTGATCGCGGTGTCGGCGGGGTGCGGTATCGCGCAGTTGCCTACGTGGTTGATCAAGCGCCAGCTTGAAGAGGGCACGCTGGTTGAAGTCCTCCCGGATCGGGCAACCGATGGACAGGCGATCAATCTGGTGTGGCCAAAGGGCCGTGAGCGACTTGCGAAAGTCGGTGCTTTGCTGGAGGCGCTAGCCGCAGGTTTAGAGCAGATTCAAACGGGGCAACACCAGGGTTGTCGCCCCGACATGATTGTGAAACTTTGAGACGCTCGCCAATGGCAGTCATTGGCCAGTCGCCAACACCCGCTATCGATCCTGATCGATCTGTCAGAGCGCTGGTAAAGCCAAGGCAACTTAAACGCTGCCCTCTCGTTCAATAACCAGAATCCGCGCTTCGCCACGAGGATGCGCAACATGTTCACATCCAACCCCTGCGAAAAACACGTCGCCTACCTCCAATGTCACGACCCGTTCAATGCCTGACTCGCGATAGTGCATATCAACCGTGCCGTCGAGGACTGCGAAAACCTCCTCACCGTCATTGACGTGCCATTTGTAGGGCTGGTCGGTCCAGTGGAGGCGGACGGTGGTTCCATCCATGTTCGCTATGTCGTGAGCCCCCCAAGCGCGAGAGGCGGTGAAATCCTTGCTGCGAATAACCTTCATGGGTGGTGTTTCTCGACAGAGAGTGAATCGGTAGCAATCTATCAGAATCGTTAGTCGTCCACTGCTGACCGAAAAGAGGCCTGGACTGAATGTCGGCTTCTGGCCGGATTGCAGGCTTGTTGACCGGCTGATATCGGCCAAAAACAGCCGCTTGAAAGGGATCGCTCTCGGCTCATCGTCTGCATCGAAGTATTGTTGACTATTTCGAAGATAGTAGCTTTCTAACTTCGGCAATCATCAAGTCAATGTCGAATGGCTTTGGCAACACCGCATCAAACAGGTCCGATCTCTGCATACCGATGTGCGCCTGAGCACCGCTCATCAAGATGATCGGCAAATGATGGTTGGAAGGAAGGGCTCGGACAGCTGTGGCGAATTCCAGGCCGTCCATGACCGGCATCATAAAGTCGGTAATGACCAAGGCAGGCCGTTCTCTATCCAGCACCTCAAGTCCTTTTCGACCATTACTCGCCGTTACCACCATGAACCCTTCATCCTCCAGCGCGAAGCTGAGAATGTCAGCGATCAAATACTCGTCGTCGACGACCAGGATGGTTGTCATGTTAATTCAATCCGCACAAAGGCTTAAGATGTTGAACCGGGCGATGACTCAGCAGGGACTGATGGTTCATATCGTGAAGCCTTTTTCAGGAAAACGTCTTGATCACGAATGACGACCTCGAAGCGCGAAGCGTCGTAAGAGCTGTCTCGTACCTTAAGAATGGAAAGCGTCCTGCTTAGTTCAGACTGATTCTCAGAGAACCGCATGAGCATAAGGTTGTCGACGATACTGGACAGATCAGAGTTCGGTGCGCTGACTTCGGAGCCAAAAAGATCGCGCATTTCCCAAGAGGCAAATACCGTAACGCCCCTGGATCGCAGTTCGTTCATCAAAGCGCTGAAGAAGTCATTAATCCGCGCCGGATTTGTCGAGACTCGCGTCATACCACTAAGGCTATCGATGAACAGGCGCTTGATGCCCTTTTCTTCAACAAGACTCAGCAGTCGTGCACCCAACCCATCCAGCAATCCCTCAGTAGTAGGCTGCCAGGCAATGCTCAGGGCGCCGCTGTCTTCCATTTTTTTGATATCGATACCCAGGGATTGGCCTTTGAGTCGCAATCTTTGTGGGCTTTCGTAGAAACCAAAATGTAGGCCCGGCGCCTCTACAGTCGACTCAGCCAGAAATTTGAGGCCCAGTGTTGTTTTACCAATCCCGGACGGGCCTATTACCAGAGTCACACTGGAACTGTGCAAGCCTCCGCCCAAGATGTCGTCCAGTGATTTAATTCCACTGGCGATACGGGTCATGTCGGCGCTGTCGGGGGACGACGGGTGGCTGTAGAGACTTTCAAGTCGTGGGTAAACCACCAAGCCATTTTCGGTTATTTCACACTCGTGAAGACCCGTCATTGCGGGGCTGCCGCGAGTTTTACGAAGCTGAATTCGACGCACCGAACGAGTGCCATATAGCTCCTCACCCATCTCAATCACGCCGTCAACCATGGTGTGCTCAGGACTGCCATCGTCGAGGCGGGAGCTGGTAAGAAACAGCACTGTGCAACCAGCGAAAGCAGCATGACCTTGCAGCTCTGAAATGAATTTCTTGGTATCGATGGGCGAATCAGCTTTCGACCGCGCATTGAGCAAACCATCTACGACCATCACCGTGGCTTTCTGGCGGCTTATTTCGCGCCGAAGCAGCTTCACCACCTCATCCAGGCCTTCGTTTTCCAAGGTGTCAAAAGCACTGACAAACTGAATTTCGACGCCGACCTTAGATGAGTCGAAAAAGCTAAGGGTAGAAAGAAACTGAAAAAGACGGTCATGCGATTCAGCCAACAGGGTGGCGACCAGAACCCGCCCCCCGTTATTCGCATGATGAAACCCAAGCTGGTTCGCGAGGATGGTTTTTCCAGACCCCGGACGCCCCTGGATTATGTATGAAGCCCCCTCGACCAGCCCGCCCTTGAGCAGAGCATCGAGCCCTTCTATTCCGCTTTGAAGGCGTTTTAGCTTTTCCACAATGCGACCCTGATCCGAAAAACAATCTATTTATACTAAGTTAATGGAATGCTAACGCCAATTCTGCTGCGGAGCCATTCAGGTTGAGTGAAAAGCTGGAGCGACATCGCACTCTTGGTGTCGTAAGAGATGCTCACGAGCGCCTGCTTTTGGCCGTTATCTGCCAGTCGCGAGAGGCAGAAAACGACCCAGGCCGTACGTTCGACGATTGGCAGCTACCTGGGCACCAGAAAATATTCACCAAATGCACACTTCAATTTCTTTTTTCAACCCGTCTTACACACCAACCAAGCCCCCCAAAACAAGCTGCTGAAAAACCGGGTAGCGTCCCCGAATCCACACTCATGCAGCAGCTTCTGAACGGCCGCCTCGGAATGCGGAGGGTCAGCGCCTTGCAGGATTTTCCCCAGCTTGGCCTTTACTTCATCCGCGCTCGCACCGTGCTGGCGCCACCGCTGACCCCAGGCAGCCAACAGTAGCGGCTGGCTGGCATAAGCGTATTGATTCCCCGCGACAATCAGCGGCGCACCCGGCTTTAGATGAGCCCGAATGGATCGCAGAATCTGTCGTTTCGCTTCATCCCCGTCGAGATGATGAAGGACACCGATCAGGGTGGCTGCGTCGTATGACTCGTCGGCGGGCAGGTCTTCAACATGCCCAAGATGCAGGTCGGTTTTATCCAGCAGGTTGTTGGCGGCTAGCTGCTGCTTCGCTGCCTCCAGCATGGGCTCCGAAGGGTCAACGGCAGTGAAGCGCCAACCGGGTTCGAGCTTGGCCATTGCAATGATTTCCTGCGCCGTACCGCCAGCGCCGACGACCAGTATCTTGGCCCCAGTTGTCGTGCCCAGGCTTGCTGCCAGCATGCACGCGGCCAAGTCCTGGCAGGCGTCGTAACCGGCGAGTGCAATACGGCTTTGTCGTCCGTACTCGTTGGCGCGAGAGGTATCAAATTTTTCAGCGGAGTTGAGCGTGGTTGATTTCAAGGCGGTTCTCCATGTCCTCAAATCAAGCTACGCCACCCAGTGGGATAACAAAAATTCAATAATTTCATGCCCTGCATTCCTGTGCGGAATGCAGGACGTTGAGCTGTTCCTGGCGTTCAAGCCAAGCTGAAAATGCTGGCTTCTCCAGTCTGCAGGTCGTATGCAACCAATGCTTCCTGGGTGGCGTCGAGGCTGCAAACGAGTTCGCCGTCACGGTTCCAGACGGCCGACTGGCCGGCGCCAATATAGTCGTCGGCGGCGCCTACACAGTTGGCCATCAGCACTGTCATGGAGAGCTTCCTGGCAATCATTGGATAATGACTGTACCCCGACTTAACGCCTCTCTCGGACTTGGCCACACTCGCCAGATAGACCTGAGCGCCGGACTTGGCTGCATGTTCGGCATGGCTCAATTGCAATGACTCATAGCAGATGGCGGGTGCCAGGACTGTGTTGGCATGCTCAAACACACACCCTTTAGTGCCCGGGGTGAAGAACGGAAGTTCGTCGGCGTGCAGTTGCTGTTTTGAGTAGGCCGTGCGCGCCAGCCCTGGCTGGAAGGCAATCATGCTGATCTCGGTGCCTTGGAGCCCCTTTGTCGGTGCGCCCACTGCGATGAGCATGCCGTATCGATCGCTCAACACCTGGAACTCATCAAAACGGTCATCGCTCGGGTGGACTGCCAGAGCCTCCGCCAGCCTTGGCTCGTAACCGGTGACAGAGAGCTCGGGAAAGAGCAGCAGATTGGCACCTTGGCGCGCAGCCAGGTGAATGACATCAAGGTGTCTGGCGATATTTTTTTCGATGTCGCCGGGTGTTGAACGTATTTGCGCAGCAATCAGCTTCATATCCAGTCTCGCGTCCTTGTGTTGGGGTTAAGGTTTTCTGACTCGCTCATCCTGGGGCTTTCGATAGGCCGTGCTGGATGACGTCACTCCAGCACCGGCCATTCATGGCTACTCCATCGCTTCAGCCACACCCTGATCCTCGCCCAGAAACCCACCGCTCTGATGGTGCCACAGCCGCGCGTAGGTGCCGTTTTTGCGCAGCAGTTCGGCGTGGGTACCTTGTTCGATGATGCGTCCGTCATCCATGACAATCAGCCGATCCATGGCCGCGATCGTTGACAGCCGATGGGCGATGGCGATGACGGTCTTGCCCTGCATCATTTCATCGAGGCTTTCCTGAATGGCCACTTCGACTTCCGAGTCCAGCGCGCTGGTGGCCTCGTCCAGCAAGAGGATCGGGGCGTTCTTGAGCATCACCCGGGCGATGGCGACGCGTTGACGCTGGCCGCCCGAGAGCTTGATGCCGCGCTCACCCACCAGGGTGTCATAGCCGGTATGGCCCTGGCGGTCGCTCAGTTGGCTGATGAACCCATCGGCCTGGGCATTTTTCGCGGCCATGTGGATCTGCGCGTCGGTCGCATCCGGGCGGCCGTAGGCGATGTTGTCACGAATGGAACGGTGCAGGAGGGAGGTGTCCTGAGTGACCATGCCGATGGCGCTGCGCAGGCTGTCTTGTGTCACGTGAGCGATGTTTTGACCATCGATACGAATCTCGCCGCTGTCCACGTCGTAGAAGCGCAGCAGCAGGTTGATGAGTGTGGATTTGCCGGCGCCGGAACGGCCCACCAGGCCGATTTTTTCGCCCGGGCGGATGTTCAGGGTCAGGCCATCGAGCACCTGGCGTTCACCGTTGTAGTTGAAACCGACGTTGTCGAAGGTCACCGCGCCGCCAGCGGGCACCAGCACACCGGCGTTTGGCGCGTCCTGCACCTTGGCACCCTGGGTCAGGGTGGCCATGCCGTCCTGGACGGTGCCAATGCTCTCGAACAGCGAGGTCATTTGCCACATGATCCAGTGCGACATGCCGTTGATACGCAACGCCATGGCAGTGATGGCCGCCACGGCACCGGCGCCGACGTCGCCCTGGTGCCAGAGCCACAGGGCATAACCGCCGGCGGCCATGATCAGCGCCACCACCAAGGCCTGGTTGACGATCTCGAACTGGCTGACCAGGCGCATCTGGCGAAAACCGGTTTGCTTGAAGTCCTCCATCGCTGCACGCGCAAAGTGCGCTTCACGATTGGAATGGGAGAACAGCTTCACCGTCGTGATGTTGGTGTAGGCGTCCGAGATACGCCCGGTCATCATCGATCGGGCATTGGCCTGTTCCTGCCCGACTTTCCCCAGGCGGGGCACGAAATACACCATGGCCAGCCCGAACAACGCGACCCACGCCACGAAGGGCAGCATCAGTTTCAGGGCGAAGCCGCCGGCCAGGGCGATGATGGCGATGAAGTACACGCCGATCCCGGGGGCGATTTCGATCAGGGTGAAGAGCACGTCGCGCACCGCCAGCGCCGTCTGCATTACCTTGGTCGTGACCCGGCCGGAAAACTCATCGGAAAAAAACGAAAGGCTTTGCCGCAGCATCAGTCGATGGAAGTCCCAGCGCAGCCGCAACGGCAAATTGATCGCCAATATCTGGTGTTGCACCATGGTGCGCAACGCCACCAGCCCGACGCTGGCCACCATGACGATGCCCATGCCCCACAGCACGCGGCTTTCCTGCGCCGCCGCATCGCCGCCTGCCTGCCAGGTCGAAAGCAGGTCCACGACCTGACCGAGGAAGGAAAACAACCAGGCTTCGTAGATCGACACGCCGGCACTGAGCAGCGCAAACGCAAGGATATAGCCGCGTGCGCCTCGGGTGCAGGCCCACAGGAATCGCGCCAGGCCGTCGGGTGGCGGGGGTACCTCGTCAGGCGGAAAAGGGTCGAGTCTTCGTTCAAATGCCCGAAGCATGGTGGTCTCCAAAACGATCAAGTTAAGGGGATTCTGCCATTGAACGGTTGCTTTGAGGATTTTGCTGGTCAGAGGAGGGCAAATCGCGACGCTGTTTTTGACCCGACACTAAAGAGAGTGACGGGGGCATGCCGGCGCCGTTTTACGTGGCACCGGCATTGCGATGAAGATCAGGCTGGATTATTGCGGGTCGTCCGGAACCACCTTCCAGCTGTCATCCGGATCAAAGCGTTTCATCGCCTGCGCGAGTTTTTCGCTATCGGGCCCCAGGTCTTTCTCGAACACCTCGCCTTCATGGCTGATCATGAAGCTCATGACGCCGGTGTCATCGTATTTCGCCGGCCAGGCAATCAGCGCAAAACCCCGGCTCATCTTGTCGCCGATCAGGTAACTGTAGGCGCCACCCGGTGCCGAAGGGCCTTGGCCATCCAGGATACGAAAGCGGTAGCCATGCCAGTCTTCGCCTTCAATGATTTTGCCGAACGAGGGGCCTAACGGGCTGATCTGGTCCGTGTCGTCATCCGGCCAATACAGTCCGTCGTGCTTGCCGGGGGTGCTGACGATTTTCTGCGCGTATTCGAGCGCGCCGTCTGCGTCACGATCAACGGCGGCATATTCCATCTGGGCGTCGTGGTAGGCCAGCACCGATTGCACCGCAGCAATTTCGTTGCGACCAATGCGACGTATGCGGATTTCGGCATTGCCGGCCTTCATGTCGAAACGCCAACCGGCAGCCTCTTTTACCAAGGGTATTGGCAACGTCCAGTGGTCATTGCCGACCGCCAGATGGGCTTTGTTGTCACCGGTTTTTTCGATCTGGTGTTGCTCCTTGTATTGCTTGATGAACGCATCCACATCTTCTCGCTGCACACCTTCGCGCGGGACGAAATTGTGCCATTCCTCCCCCAGCAACTCGGTCAGGCGCGCCTTGTCTGCGTGCTCTGTCCCCAGGGCTTCAACGAACGCTTGCGCAGCCGCTTCCGGCGTTGGAAATGCCTGCTGCGCCGCTGCAACGCACGACCACAGCAAACCGGCCGCTATTGCGATGACCGTAGGGAGCGCGCCCATGCCTATTTTCACTCCAGGATAATTGTTCACCGACGGCCCCCCCGCGAACGCGCTGGCGGACTTGAAGGCCGACTGATCTGGTGACCCGATGGTCGAGAGGCCATTTGGCGTTGGGCTGAGGCCTGACTGGCCCGACCACGATTAACTTGGGCGTTGGCCTGTGACGGTGTCCGTGCGCCGGCAAATGCATTGTTGCGGGCACTGCCCGTGCTGGCGGCCGGGCGATTGTTGTTCGCCTGGCGCGTCTGCGGGGTTCTTTCTGAACGCTGATTCGCCTGAGCGGTGCGGGGCTGCTGATTCTCACGAGTATTTCTGGCAGGGGTGCCCTGGCCTCGGTCCGCTGTCCTGGGTCTATCGGCACCGGTTTGCGCCCGATTGCGATCGTTGGTCTGGGCCTGGGCTTTACGCGTTTGATCCCGGGCTTCGCGGTTGCTGGTGGCTGGGCGCTCGATACCGTGCTTGTCCATGGAGTTGCGGGCATTTTCACGCGCCTGGGCACGTTGGGCATTGTCCCCTCGGTAGGCCTCACGCTGATTCGCCCCGTTCAGTTGCCGGCCGTACTGTTCGCGACTTTTGCCGTCACGATAGGGCACGCCATTGCGATGAACCGGGTTGTGCTGCCATTTGTTCTGGTTGTTGGTGATCTGGTTGTTGCGATTGATGTTGTTGTAGCGATTAACGTCTATGTCGACGTCGTTGTTGCCCCAGTCGCATTCGCCCCACAAGGCGCCGACGATTGCCACGCCGGTCCCGAATGCCAGCCCGGCCATCAATGCCTGACCCGGGTAATAAGCGGGAGGAGGGGGATAGTACGCGGGAGGTGAGGCCGGGTAGGCCCACGTTCCGTAAGTGGTGGTCGGGTTATAGGTGGGTACGTACACCACTTGCGGGTCGGCGGGCTGAATGATGATCGTGGCAGGCGCGGGCGCTGGGGCAGCTTCGGGTGCTGCGGCCTTCGGAGCCGGTGCGGGGGCAGTTGCAGGTGCCGGTGGTGCAATGTTCTGAACCGTCACGTTCTGATATTGGTTGCTCTGCAGGTTGCCAGCGGCTTGCGCCTGGCGACGTAAACGCTGAACGCCGTCCATGAGGTCGTCAGGTTGCGCCAGGAAAGCATCACCCAGGCGTTGTACCCAGACGGGATCCTGTCCCAGCGTTGCCAGGACCTGCGGGAACGCGACCAGCGCTTGCACGCTAGGGTCCCAAGGCTGGCTCGCCACTTGTTTGACCGCATCGTCGCCCTTGGCGTCAGGGTGAGCTTTGGACCAGCTCACCGCGTCGGTGATTTCACCGGGGTAGGTGCTGGCCATCAGCACCTGTGCCAGCAACGGGTCGGGGTAAAGCGCAATGGGCGCCAGCATCTGATCCAGCTGCTCCTGGGTAAATACTGGATCTTTGGCCACTGCGGCGACGGGCGCTGGATTGGCAGCGGCGGCCGGGGCCGGGGAGGGCTCTTGCGCCGACTGGGCCAGGGAGGCAGATCCGCTCAACAACAATACAGCTGACAACGCGTACAGTACTGGAATGCGCATTGCACCCCCTATGAGGTCAGGCAGGCTCGAAATGAGCAGATCAATGCCCGGCAGGAGGAGACTGACTGGCTAGCCAAAGCCCTCGGTCCCGATGCCGCTTGGTAATGGTAGCAAAGCTGTGATTTTTGCCAGTTATTCGGTGCTACGTTCGTCTGGAGTTATCAAGCTTCGACGAAGCCTGGGAGCGCCGGCAGCCCGTACGTCATCGCAAGTTCCAACGCCGGTTACAAGGGCTATAACTATCAGAACAAACGCCGGGTCACCCGCAATCGGCCCTCCAAAGGCAGCGCCCGAGCAGACGCCCCCGGCCTGATAGGCACCCGCGGCGCGGAGTGATGTGATGAGTTCCAAAGCATGGCGATGCGCTCGCAAGCGCCTTCTTGGCTGCATCGGACTGACCTTGCTGGTCGCTCCACTGTGCGCCAGCGCCATGTTCAAGTGCCAGGGCAAAGACGGAACCATCAGCTACACCAGCCAGGCCATCGCCAGCGCCCGCTGCACGCGCGTGAATGGCATGCCGGGCGCCGGTGCAGGCGCCAATGCAAAAGCACTGCCACGGGTTGTGCGGAACGACGACCCCGGCGCGGTGCGGATTCGGGTGTTCACCTTCATGCACAAGGGGGTTCGCCAATACGTGAGCCGGCGCCCTGTCGGGATCTCCGCACGGGTCGACGTTCTTGAGCTGTATTACATCAAGGACTGCTATCTGTGCATGGCGCCGAAGGATTTCAAGGTCGCCTCACTGAGCCTGGACACCCAGTCCTATCGGCGCGAGATCGAAGCCGCTTCGGGTGATTATGGTGTCGACAAGGCGCTCGTCCGCGCAGTGATACATGCCGAATCGGCGTTTCGCCCCAACGCCATTTCCGTCGCTGGCGCCCAGGGGTTGATGCAGTTGATGCCCGCCACCGCCGAGCGTTTCGCGGTGAATGATCCGTTCGACGCACGGCAGAATATTCGTGGCGGCGTGCGTTACCTGGCCTGGCTGCTCAAGCGCTTCAACGGTAACCAGATGCTGGCATTGGCAGGGTACAACGCTGGCGAAGCCACGGTGGTCGAGTACAACGGGGTGCCTCCCTATGACGAGACGCAATCCTACGTCACCCGGGTGCAGTCCTTGACCGAACGCTACCGCAACCATCGCTAGTTCAAGCCCGTCTCGCCAACGTTTGACTGCATAAACCAGGCGTCTTATTGAGGCGTGTGAACTTCAATCAAAACCCTTCGGCGTATTGTTCGTCGCTGACCTGTTCCATCCAGTCGACCACCTTGCCGTCCAGCACTTCGGCAATGGCGATATGCGTCATGGCAGTGGTGGCGGTCGCGCCATGCCAGTGTTTGACATGCGGTGGAATCCACACCGTGTCGCCCGGTTTGATGAAGCGAACCGGTTGCCCCAGTGCTTGCACCAGCCCGGATCCCGCCGTGACGATCAAGGTTTGTCCTAACGGGTGCGTGTGCCAGGCCGTGCGGGCGCCGGGTTCAAAGGTCACGGTGGCGCCACTGACCCGCGCCCCTTCCGTTCCCTTGAACGGCGCGTCGACACGCACAGTGCCGGTAAAGTAATCAGCGGGCCCAACGGCAGAGGGCTGCGATCCATTGGGATGAACGATGAGCATGGATTTTTCTCCTTCTGCTCATTCGGCCCGTGCTCAAAGACTTCCTTCCCAAATACCCCGACATCTCGGTGGAAGTCTGCTGCGATTACAGCTTCGTCGACATCGCCGCACAGGGCTTTGATGCCGGGGTCAGGTTGGGCGAGGACGTGGCGGACGGCATGATCGCCACGCGTATCGGGCCGGATATGCGCATGTCGGTGGTTGGATCCCCTGACTACTTCGCCAACCGCGAATTACCCAAGACGCCTCGGGCGCTGACCGATCACTTGTGCAATAACCTGCGCTTGCCTACCAACGGCGGTCTGTATGCCTGGGAATTCGCCAAGGATGGCGAGCGTCTCAAGGTCCGTGTGTCAGGCCAGGTGACCTACAACGGCGTTTATCAGCTGTTGGCAGCAGCGCTGGATGGTTTCGGGTTGAGCTATGTCCCCCATGACGTGGTCGCGCCTCACCTCGGTTCCGGGCGCCTGATACAGGTGCTGGAAGACTGGTCGCCATGGTTTTCCGGTTTCCACCTCTATTATCCGAGTCGACGTCAGTCGTCACCTGCGTTTGCGTTGCTGGTGGATGCATTGCGGTACAAGCAATAGGCGTTATTTGATCTGGGTACCCGGCACGAAAAACTTACCGGGATCATCGGCCTCCTTCAGGTCAATCAAGGCGCGGCAGACACAATGCGAGAATTGTTTTTGCAAGGTGTCGGGGTCTTTCCAGGCTATCTGCGAAGCTTGCAGGTGTTGGTTTTCCGGCGATTTATAGCAGGCACAGTTATCAAGCCGGGTGATGCCGTCGTTGTTGCCCTGGCAAGCCGTGGTCAGCAAAGAGATCGCGATGAGCAATACAAGGCGTTTCATTGACTCCCCTCCGAGACGGGCGTGAAAAGCTGACAAAGCGAGGCGCGATCTGCTGAACAAGCCTGGCAATAGAAGGAAGCTTAGCTGTCATTTTCCGTCGTTCAATCCATGGCTGCTTTGGGTCCATCGTCGCTGGCCGGCAGGACCCGTTCATCACCCGAATTTCACCTCTCGTTGCACAGTGATTGCTCGTAAGCGTTGGTCATTACCTCCCAGGTCCTGGGATCGGCGGGAATCAGGTGCTCGATGCGCAATGAGGTCACGGTGATGTCCTGCGGCATGCCGAACGTCGTGAAGGTGGACAGGAAGTTCAGCTCGCCCTGCGTGGAGGTGATTCGGGTCAGCATCAGCGGGGGGAGTTCGCTGGTCATGAGGGGAGGGCTGGCTGGGGCGGGCAGACTTTCCAGGATGCTGGCCAGCCCAGGGTTGACCAACGCCTCACGGGAAGCGCGCTGCCAGGCGACGGTTCTGATTTCTTCGGCGTTGATCAGATGATCTCCCAAGCCTCCAGGCTGCAGCAGGGTGACGAGAAGGTTCAGTCCCTCTGTCGCGTCGACCGGCAGTCCCACCAACCCGAACAGTACAGCGGTACTGGCGTTGGCGGCCAGGACTTGCCAGTGGCTGCCCAGCACAATCGCCGGCGCGGGATTATTCGCGTGAAGCACGTGAGTGATCGCCCCTCTGACCGCGTCCATCGAGGGGGAGGTGAGTGCCGTCGCTTCGTAGCGAGGGGCGTAACCCGATGCCAGGAACACGCTGTTGCACTGATCCAGGGGGGCGTCCAGACCCGTCAGCAAATTGTGCAACGTGCCGGGGCTCGGTTTGGCGCGGCCCGTTTCAATGCAACTCAAATGGCGTTGGGAAATCCCGGTGATCAGGGCGAGGTCGAGCTGGCTCAACCGGGCCTGTTGGCGTAGCTGGCGCAGTTGCGCGCCGGCGGTTGTCGGGGGTGTCGTGCGGGGAAAGGGGCGAGTGCTCATGGGTTGACTCTGGCAGTGCGGATTGTTGGCGTCCATGACCTGTCAGGTCATTGAGGTCGGGGCGACGATAGCACTAACTTGCTCGTGCCCATCACCCCGCTTGTTTGCAAAGGACGCCATGAAAAAACCTTATCTCGCGCTCATCACCTTGCTGGTGTTTTCCCTCTACACGGCATGGACGCTCTGGCACGCCGAGCAGTCGCTTATCGAATTCGGCCTTGCGCTCATGTCGAGCCCGGACACCGCGCAGGTCGTCATCGATCTCTATGTGCTCGCCTGCTTGGCCTGCGTCTGGATATACCGGGACGCACGTTCGAAAGGACGATCGCTGGTCTCGGTGCTGCCGTACTTCCTGCTGACGGCGATCTTCGTATCAATCGGCCCGTTGCTCTACATCGTGATCAATGGATTGCCGCGCCAACCTCGGCCGGTGGGCAATCCTTGATGGGGAGCTTGTGATCAGATCGTCCGGTTACTTCGCTGCGAGGGGCTGAGCCAGGAATTCGGTGATCAGCGTGATCGTCTGCTGCTGGATCACGTCTCGTGGACGAGCGCCGTCGCCATCCCGGCAAATCATGCCATCGCCCGGCGACGATTCTTCGATCAACGCCACCGCGCCAGGTTTGCAGATCGACATAAAACTGAAGTGGGTGGCGTCGCTGATTTCGACGTAGCGCGTCGACGCATGGGGCAAGCGTTTGGCCAGGTTGGCGGACTCCAGATGAGCGGGAAGGTCTTCAGACGGCACACCCGCTGCAATCACCAGGGTCGGTACCGGTAGCGCTGCCAGGCTTTCGTCCGTCATCCCGCGTGACAGGCCAATGTCCAGTGAAACGATGGCGCTGACGCGTTTATCGCTCAAGTCCGCGGCCAGTCGGGTCTTCGATGCCGGGGAGCTGGCAGGGTTTATTTTTTCGTAGACCGCGCAAGGGGCCAATGTCGGATGAGCGCCGCAATCCTGAGTGAAAAGGTCCGGGTCGAAACGTGCACCCGCGATTTCCAGGGCAGTCCAGCCACCGAGTGAATGGCCCACTACGGCAATTCGGCGCTGCGCGACCACGCCAAATTTTTCCGGCTGTGCGGTGACCGCGTCGATGGCACGGCTCAGGTCAGCGGGTCGCAACCATAACTGCGCCGCGGCTTCAGGACTGCGGTCCTTGCTGGTGGTGCCGGGGTGGTTGACTGCCGCCACGATGTAACCCTTATGAGCGAGTGCGCTGGCCAACCACACCTGATTACCCCAATTGCCCCAGACACCGTGAGAGAGCACCACCAAAGGATGCTCGCCGGTGGCCGGGGGGGCGTCTTGAACGGCGAGGGCGCCGAAAAATACTGGATTGTCGGAAATCAACTGCGGTGGCGAGGTCGTTGGACTGGGATACCAGACGACCATTTCAAGTGGCCTGTCAGTGTGTGCATCTGCCAGCGTAGAAGCGCGGAAGCCGACGAGGTTTTCGTCGGCAAGCACGCTAGAACTGAGGCAGACGAGCAACAGGGCGCCGAGAGCTTTCTTCATTATTTTTATCTTCCTTGATTGAACTGACTCATCAATGCCCGAGACCACCGTCATGCGAATGGCTATCTCGAACGCAGGGTTCGAAAGCCGGCGAAGTGTATCGGCAAATCCTGCGGACAGAAAACGATGCCGCTGGACACAGCGCGCTTGGATTACTGATCGTCGGCAATCTGTACCATTAGGCGACACAGATAGTAGCCAGCCCGACGCGTTAATCAATGAGGCTTGCCACTAAAGCAAACAAAACTATTGAAAAAAACCGTTATAAGCCTTAAACGGAATGCGTGCCGGCACATTGCTTGCTATCCATAAGCGGTATCGCCATTTTCTGGCTCAGGGAGCGTTGATGAGTTTTAGTCCATTGCAAGACGCTCCTCGGCAATCGAGCGCGTACGACGTTGACGCGTCTCAGTTGAAACGGAATTCGGATACGGTCGGCATGGCCCTGGCGAGTGGACATGACACGGTCCAGCGATTGCTCGACTCGGCGCGCAATGGCCTCCACACCCGCGCCTGGGTGGTGTACCGCGCCGGTGAGCAACTGCATTTGATCGGGCAGGGTGATCCGCAGGTGCCGTGGCCGGCAATCGTCGCGAATGACGAGTTTGAAGCTTTCTGCCAGACCCGGCGCTTGCACCGCTGGCCGACCGGTAAAGGTGAAACGGTGCTCGGTTGGTTGCTTGCACCCCTCGACGATGCGGCAGACCCCGCGCTCGCCGAATTCGCTCAGCGGCTGGGCATCGAAGTCCAGACCAACACCCTTGCCCGCGCGCAGATCACTCAGCGTGTCCTCTATGAAATCACTTACCTGGCCAGTTCGACCCGTGATCGATCGGTGTTCCTGGTGGGCGTCCACCGCCTGCTGGCCAGCCTGATCGATGCCGAGAACTTCTATCTCGCGCTGTATGACCCGCACTCCGGAAAGATCGACTACCCGTATTACGTCGACATCATCGACGTGGATGCCGTGGAGGCCGAACACTATGAATACCTGGACGTTTCGCACTTGTCGTTGACGGGCCAGGTGCTGACTACTGGCCAGCCGTTGCTGATCGATGCTGCGGGCATTCTCGCGGCGCAGACCGAAGGCCGCTTCTACTGCGTGGGTGATCGTCCCGAGTTCTGGATGGGCGCACCGCTGAAAAATGCCTCCGATGAAGTGTTCGGCATGCTTGCCATGCAGGTCTACGACGTGTCCCGTACCTACAGCGCTGAAGACCGCGCGCTGTTCCTGGTGGTGGCCCGGCACGTGGCCATGGCGCTGGACCGGATTCTGCACCGGGAGGACCTGGAAGCAACGGTCATGCGTCGCACCCTGGAGCTTTCGGCACTGAACGACGAACTGAGGCAGGAAGTGGCCGAGCGTGAGCGGGCCGAGCATCTGCAGAGCGCATTGTTCCAGATTGCCGAACTGTCGAGCCGGCCCGGCGACATGACCGAATTGTTCCAGGCCTTGCATGGCATCGTCGGTGATCTGCTGTTCGCCCAGAACTTCTACATTGCGCTGTTCGACGACGCGACCACCGAAGTGACCTTCCCGTACTACGTCGATGAGCGGCAAACCACCTGCCCGGCTGCACGCCGAGGGCGTCGGGGCCTGACCGAATACGTTATTCGTCAGCGCCGACCTTGCCTGATTGACTCCACCGAGGCTGAGCGCCTGTCGATCAGCGGTGAAGCGGACCTGGCCGATGAGTACGTCCGCTCCTATTCCTGGCTGGGCATTCCCTTGTTCGACGGCGACGTGGTGCGGGGCGTGCTCGCGGTGCAAAGCTATACCTCGCAGGTGCGCTATACCCTGCGTGATCAGGAACTGCTGACGTTCGTGTCGCGGCACATTGATACCGCGTTGTCGCGCCGTACCGCCGCCGAAGCGATTCACGCCGCCAATCTCAAGCTGGAAGCCCGGGTGCAGAACCGAACCCGCGAGCTCGATCACGCCAATGCCAAGCTGCAACATGAAAACTCTCACGACGCGTTGACCGGGCTGCCGAATCGTACCTGCCTGCAACAGCGACTGAGCCTCGCCTGGTCGCGGTTTGGCAGCGAAGGTGGGCACCTGGCAGTAATGTTCATCGACCTCGACCGTTTCAAGTTGGTCAACGACAGCCTCGGCCATCATTTTGGCGACCTGCTGTTGATGCAGGCGGCGCACCGTTTGCGCGGTTGCTTGCGCGAGACCGACCTGCTGGCGCGTCTGGGCGGCGATGAATTCTCGGTGCTCGCGCCGGAGGCTCCGCTGGACGTGGTGATCGAAATTGCCGAACGCATTCTGGTGGCGTTTGACCTGCCGTTCTTCATCAATGGCCACGAAGTTTTTTCGTCGTGCAGCATCGGTATTGTCAGCGCCGACAGTCAGTTTCATCACGAGCCGGCCGATTTGCTGCGCGATGCCGATGCGGCGATGTACCGGGTCAAGAGTGCCGGGCGCGACAGCTATGCCGTGTTCAATCAGGAAGTGCGCCGTGAAGTCTCGGACCAGGTCGAGCGGGAAGGGGCCTTGCGCAACGCGCTCAAACGCACGGACGAATTGCTGCCGTATTTCCAGCCAATAGTCAGCGTTGAAACCGGCGAGCTGCTGGCCCTTGAAGCGCTGATTCGCTGGCATCAACCGGGGGGCAGGGTAATCGCCCCGGGCGACTTTCTACCGGATGTCGAGGGCCTGCGCCTGATTGGTCGACTGGACCTGTACATGCTCAACAGCATTGCAGCGATACTCGCCCAACCCGAACACGCCAACTGGCCTGCGGTGCACGTCAATTGCTCCAGCTACAGCATGACCCGCCCGGATTTTGCCAGTGATGTCCTGGCACTGTTGGCCAGGCATCAAGTTGAACCTTCGCGCATCTGTCTGGAGTTGACCGAAGGCGCACTGGTGGCGGAACCGACCATCGCCCGACTGACCATGCAGCAATTGGCCGACAACGGCATGTCGGTGGTGCTCGATGACTTCGGTGCAGGGTTTTCATCCCTGAGCTATGTGCATCAATACCGTTTCAGCGGCTTGAAAATCGACAAGTCGTTCATCCTCGAACTGACCACCAGCGCCCGCAGTCGCGCGATCGTCCGGGCGATTGTGCGCATGGCCGAATCGCTGGACCTCAGCGTGGTGGCCGAAGGCGTCGAGGATCAAGCGACCCTGGATCTGCTACGGGAAATGGGCGCCACGCAAGCCCAGGGTTATTACTTCGCCAAGCCGATGGGGTTGGAGGAATTGCTGGTCATGTTGCCGGCGGCCCCTGTGTCTGTTTGACCTTCGTGGGGCTGCCGAGCAAACACGAATCAGGTTCTCTGGTCCAGATCAGCGGCCTGATGCCGCTCGGGCACCTGGCTCGCCTCATCGCCCCACGTCCGGTTGACCCGCTGGCCACGGATGACCGCCGGCCGATTGGCGATTTCCTCTGCCCAGCGCTGCACATGGGTGTATTGATGCGCGGATAGAAACTCCGCCGCCGAGTACACGTTGTCCCGCACCAACTGCCCGTACCAGGGCCACACTGCGATATCGGCAATGGTATAGCTGTCCCCGGCCAGGTAGGCGCTTTCGCCTAGACGACGGTCGAGGACATCCAGCTGACGCTTCGCCTCCATCGTGAAGCGGTTGATCGGGTACTCAAGCTTTTCCGGCGCATAAGCATAGAAATGCCCGAACCCACCGCCCAGGTAAGGCGCCGCGCCCATCTGCCAGAACAGCCAGTTCAGGGTTTCGGTGCGACCTGCGGGATCCTTGGGCAGGAACGCGTCGAATTTTTCCGCGAGGTAAAGCAGGATCGATCCCGATTCGAAGACGCGAATGGGCGGCTCTGCGCTGCGGTCCAGCAGCGCCGGGATCTTCGAATTCGGGTTGATCTCGACAAAGCCGCTGGAGAACTGGTCGCCTTCATTGATGCGGATCAGCCAGGCATCGTACTCGGCGCCGGTGTGCCCGAGCGCCAGCAACTCCTCAAGCAGGATGGTGACCTTCACGCCATTGGGGGTGGCCAGTGAATACAACTGCAACGGGTGCTTGCCGATCGACAGCGTTTTGTCATGGGTCGGCCCTGCGGTCGGCCGGTTGATGCTGGCGAATTGGCCTCCGGAAGGGGCATCGTTTTTCCAGACCTTGGGAGGAACGTAGGGCGCTTTGCTCAAGAGATGGACCTCATAGCTTGCTTGCGGTAACTGACGGATCGTGGAACACCGTAACTGTGGCGGGGGATTGCACGCACCTGCGATGAGACTGTGCACCGTTCCGCTTCAGCGCTACCCGGCTGTCCAGTTTGACGACTGCTGCGCAGTTTACGACGCACGCCACGTCAAGGCGAAAATACTTTCACCCGGAACATCAAAACGAATGCGTCCATCCCGGCAATCGACAGCGGCTTCGCGACTACGGCTGTCAGGGCCGAAAAGGCTGAGGGACGGGCAGGCGGTGCCTGCGCCCTGCAAGCTGATCCGTTGCAAGCGCTCGCCCTTGTTTACGCCTAGCACGGTGCGTTCGTTGCCGCGGGCCATCGCCAGGGCATCGACCTCGAACGCGCTGTTGTCCATCCGCCGGACCTGATCGAGCCAATGCGATTGGATGAATTGTTGCGCCAGACCTACCGGCTTCAGCTCGAAGCGATCAGGCCCAGGCATGCGGATCATGCCTTTGAGGTGGTTCGGGTCGTCGGCGGCCTGAAACCAATTGAGCATATCGAGCAGCCCGTCCTGGGCTGAATTGATAGCCACCGAGGCCCACCACAGTGATGCGAAGTGTGTTTCCTGTTCGTAGGGGCTTACGCTTGACCCACTGGATATATTGGTCTGGTCCAGCAACAGCGCCTTACGTGGCCGACCATCGGATTGCAGGCCGACGACTTCCGCAGCCCGGCGCACAGAGTCGCGGTACACCCGAGTGGCCAGCAGGTCGCGAATCATCCACTCATGCCAGGCCAAGGCGTCGATCTGGGGTGCCGATTCACTGAGCATGCGCCGGGCCCAATCGATGCCACGGCGCTGCGCACCTTCTGGTGTAAACGGCCCATTGACGAATCGCGAGCTGGCGGGCATGGCGATGCGCACACCCGCTTCGCGTGCGCCCGGGTAGTCGCGTACCTGGCGATACATGGCGTCGAAGAAGTGCTTGTAGGTCTCATAGTCGGGGTAGTTGTAGTTGGGCTCGTCGGCAAACGACAGGTAGTGAGTGCCTCGACCCAAGGCCACGGTTGTCGCCAGCCAGGCGTCAAGGCCGGCGGCGCTCTGGCTGTTGGCCTTCAAGTCGGCCTTGCGACGACTGCCCGCCAGCAAGGTGATATCCATATCGATGCCACCGCGTTCCAGATAAAAACGTCTGAAGGCCTCTTCGTAATGAGGCTTGGCGGCCATTATATCGACGGCGCTGTAAAAGCCACCCGCGCGGGGTTTGAGCGCGTCGAGGGCGGCATGGCTTGCCGGTGGTGGCAGCAAGTAAGGCAAGGCGACACCTAGTCGCGGCGTGGGGCCAAGCACCTCGGGATGCAAATTGAGCTCGGTACGGCCGCTGTTTTGGCGCAGCGGCTGCAGGTGTTGGGGCCGCTGGGCAAACAGGTTGGCGGTGCCGTCCAGCCAGAACGCCGCCTTGCCACTCCCTTGCAGGCGCAGGCGCCAGTCTTGATCCCTATCGCTGACAGGCAAGGCAATCTGGTCGAACTTCGGGTAGTCCTGGTAGGGTTTGAGTTTCAGCTCGACGTTGTTGCCATCGCCCAAACGCACGGCACGCAACCCACTGACACCACCGAAATACTTGCCTGCGAGTATCGCCTGTTCACCGGCGCGGACCTTGAAATAGACTTCGACATTGGAGGCAGTCTCGGCGCTGAAATGCACCTTTGCCGGTGCGAACAGGGCGACAGTCTTGTCGTCGTGCTCAAAGCGATAACGCCTGAAGCTGTAGCCCGGGACTTCCACGCGGTAACTGGCAGCGCTCGCGGGCAATGCCCAGGTCTGCTCGCCGCGCCTTTCGCTGGCAGGGATAAAACGCTCGCCGCGCAACTCTCCCTCGGCATCCAGCAGGTAGATTCGTTCTTCATTGGCATCGGTTTGCCAGGCAGGTACCCAACTGACGCGCAACGTGTCGTCGCCACCTGGCTGCAGATAGAGGCTGCCGTCGCGAATATCACCCCAGCGCATGGGCGCGGCGTGGGCCAAGCTGCTGAGCGCAAGCGTCAATACGATAAGGGTGCATTTCATTCGGTGCTTTCCATTGCGTCTGTCCCAATTTCCGAAAGCGTCGGCATTCGCCCTACACATTAGTCTCGATGTAACAAACGTGAGAAAAATAAAGCGCGGGTCGACGATGGACGGTAATGAAAAGTTATGTGCGTTTGTTGCGCAAAGCTGTAGTTGTGAAAAGACTATTGAGGTCAATATCATTAGCGGTTTTTTGACGCCGTAATTGCGTCAATAGTGCATTCATCTTCGCGCTGAAAAACTGCCTTGCTCTTTCAAGGACTGATGCTAACGTGATATCAGATCAGCGGTTTGATAGACGTCGTCTTATCTTTTAGAAATTGCGTTAGACCCTTCGGTGCAATAGTGGAGGGGGCTGCAGTCATTCAGGGGACGGGTGGCACGTTACCAGGGTGAAGCCGGGCGAATCCCTCGCCGACCCCGCGAAGTAGTCATCGCAGGTGATCCAAGACGTGCCGCCTATGCAAGTAAGGGAGCCTGGATATGCGCGCAGAGAAGCGATTCTATTCGCTGGACAGTTTCAGAGGGTTGATGGCTGTTTCAGTGATGATCTATCACTTACGCGTTAACGACAGTTTTACCGAGTGGTCGTTGTTTCGCCATGCCGAAGTATTCGTATCGTTCTTTTTTGTATTGAGTGGCTTTGTATTGGCGCACGCCTACGCAAACTCCGTGCAATTTAATTTTCGCAGATTCTTCATAACGCGCACCTTCCGCTTGTTGCCCTTGCACCTCTTCATGTTGGGCGTCTTCATACTGTTGGAGTTCGGACGATATATGGCTGTCCAACAAGGTATGGAGTTTAACAACACGCCATTTTCTGGAAAGTTTGACCCGGCTGAAATTCTGCCTAATGCGCTGCTGCTGCAATCCTGGACGCACTGGACTAATCCACTGTCGTACAACTATCCGTCGTGGAGCATCAGTATCGAGTACTACACCTATATGATCTTCGCCATGATCCTGAGTATCGCCTTCGGCATCAGGACATGGGTGTGGGCGACGATAGTCGTCGTGGCCCTGGCGCTGATCTATGCCGACCATAACTTCTTCACGATTGAGTCGCTTAGAGGCCTCGCCTACTTTTTCACTGGCAGCCTGGCGTATACCGTGTACCTGAAACTACCCCATCCCGGCCGGGCCAAGGTCTGGTTGCTGACAGTGCTTGAAGTCGTGGTGGTAGCTGTAGTGCTGTTGTTCGTGACCAACGATTTTGAGGGCAAGGCGTTGGTGGCCAGCCCGTTGTTCGGCATCGTCGTTGTGATATTCGCCTTTGATGGCGGGGCGGTGTCAAGGGTGTTGGCGGGACGGGCCTTCGCGTTTCTAGGCAAGTTGTCGTATTCCATTTACTTGACCCACGCGGCCATCCTGTTTTGCATCGTGTCGGTGTTCATGGTAGCGAACAAAGTCCTCGGCGTTAACATGACACCGATGATTGACGGGACTCGCCACCTGGACACGGGTGATGTGCTGTTCAACAACCTCATCGCTCTGTTGGCAGTGGGATCAGTAGTGTTGGTGTCGATGTTTACTTACCGGTACGTCGAAATGACCGGGCAAGCCCTTGGTCGAGCACTTGCCAACAAACCTGCACAAACAAGTCCTTTGTTGAGACCTGATGCCGACTGAATGTCGGGCTGACCGGATGCTGTCTGCGTTTTTGACAGAGTTACCTCATGTTCGACGCGCTGCTGGCCAGATTTTTACACGCAGCAGATTCTCGCCGAGGTCGTTCTGGGCATGGGTTGCTATGCCATTTACGCACGCACGGCGGCGTGGCGCGCTGCCGGCCTCGGCAATGGTGCATGGATTGTCGGGTGTGCGCTTACCCGGGTTGCCGGGATTGATCGGCGACACCAGTTGCTCCCTGCACCTGTTCCACCCTTATGTGTTGAAGGTTTTCAATAAGGTATTCCATGTTGCGAGTAAGTCAGTTGCCTCTGAACAAACCCTGCCAGGCGCCTCAAACGTTCTTCTTGCAAGTCATCTCCTTGGCGCCATACCCCCAAGTCACCCGAGCTTCCCCCTGATGCTCCCAGAAACTTTCGTTCTGACCGGTGTAGTGCACGCCGCTGCCCGATTGCACCGCGACCATCAATGAGCGCTGGCCTTTGTAGCTGGCAATAAGCGAAGAGGGGTCGGTCTGGTAGAAGGTGGCGCTGATCGTGCCGTCACCGCCGCAGTCGAATGTGATCGGGCCTTTGCCGGCAACCAATCCGTAACCGGCTTGCACTTCGACGATGCGCTGGCTGTAGCTGTCGCGAACGCAGGCCTGTTTGTCGTCGGACTTCCAGCATTCATCACGCCCCTTGATCCACCCACGCTGCTCGGCCTTGAGAGTCTTGGCGCCATTGCCAGCCTTTTTCAGCGCGGCGTCATAGGCCGCTGCCAGGTTTCGGTCCTGTGCTGCAAGGTCCGGGTTTTTGCAGATCAGGTCTTCCACCGAACTGGCCATTTTCTCGCTGCACTTGAACGATGGCCCTTCCTGAGCCGTAGCAAGTGATGCGACCAGCAACGCCGATACGCCCGCGCTGACCAGCAAAACGTGATTCAAAAAACTCATAATCAACAACTCCTGAATTGACCCCGAGACGAGACCCTCGGAAATCATAGCAAGGGTTCGCGCAATTCCCTCCGCCGGTGATCTCATCCGCGCATGTGCAATGTCGAGGCCATAGCCTTACGTGAGAGGATGCCCTGCGCAAAAAAGGGCGTCCGGAGAAAGGTCGTTCAAGAGTCAGCGCTTCCTTCATCCTGATGTCATCAAACCCCATCACGACGACACCGCCCAGACCTGAGGTTTCAATGATAGAAACGCGCCTGCTACAGCAGTTCATTGCCGTTGCCGAAGAACTGCACTTCAATCGGGCTGCGGTGCGTCTGCATATGGCTCAGCCGCCCCTGAGTCAAGCCATTCGCCGGCTGGAGAGCGAGATCGGTTCCCCGCTGTTCGAGCGCACAAACCGCAGCGTGTTGTTGACCCCTGCCGGCACATCATTTCTGGAGACTGCCAGATGCATTCTTCAGTCTCTCGATGAGGGAGTGACGCGAACCCGTCGTGTTGCCGAAGGAGTCGAGGGCCACCTCACGATGACATTCATCAACATTGTGTCCTATGCCCCGTTGCTGCGGGCGTTACGCGGCTTCCGCCTCGCGTCCCCAGAGGTAGCGTTTACCATGAAGGAGGCCACGACCCACGAGCAGGTGGAGGCGCTGGAGAGCGGCGCTGCTGATATCGGCTTCATGCGCACACCGGGGACGACCACGCCCCATCTGCGCTTCGAGACTATCCTGCGCGAGCCGATAGTCGTCGCGCTACCGGCTGGACATCGGCTTGAGGACCACGCGTCCATCGAGTTGGCGTTACTCAAGGACGAGGCTTTCGTGGCGTCGCCCCGACCGCTGGGGCAGGGCTTTCACGATCAAATTATCCGTCTTTGCCAAGCCGCAGGGTTCCTGCCGAACATTGTTCAACAAGCACGGCAGTTGCAAACCTTGATCGCGTTAGTCGCCAGTGGGTTCGGCATTGCCCTGATACCCGCATCGTTGGCGACGGGAATGCAGGAAGACGTCGTCTTCCGCCCCATCATCGTGGATGCGCCCGAAGATCTGCTGCATTTGGACCTGCTGATGGCGTGGAACGCGAATCAGGATTCGCCGATCCGGGACCGGCTGATCGAGGCAGTCCGAGGCACTCTTGCGCCACTGACCCATTGAGACGTTCAGCGTCTTGTTTCGCGATTTAAACAGTATTTTACGGACATAAGCGTTGGCACTACTGTTTGGCAGCACCCGATCCGAGGGTGAGGACACGGGCGTTCCTACTCCCGTGACTCACGTCGAAGCACTGCATTGGACTCGTGAATAAGGCCTGCCATTTCCTTGGCAATACTTGTTCTTTGCGCAGTTGTCTCGAGGTCACTTCACTACTGCCGAACCAGGGACAGCCATGCCTGCCGCCATTTATGTTTTTTCATTATGTACATTTGCATTCGGTCTTTCCGAGTTTGTCGTCGCAGGTCTGGTTTCCGCCATCGCGACCGACCTTGACTCAAAAATTGCTGCAGTGGGCACCGCTATCGCTGCTTATGCCTTTGGCGCAGCCATTGGCGCACCATTTATTACAGCGCTCGTTTCGCATTGGAGGGACAAGCACATTCTGATGCTTGCCATGGCGGTCCTCGCTGTCGGCAGCGTGCTGATGAGCCTTTCGCCGAATCTCTCCATGTTGCTGGTGATCCGGTTTCTGGTGGGGCTGGGCCATGGTGTTTTCATGGCGGTGGCATCGGACGCCGCCACCAAGCTGGTTGATCAGAAGCGTTCCGGACGGGCGCTATCCGTGGTGTGGGTAGGGTTGACACTCGCGCTCGCGTTCGGCGTCCCGATTGGAACGTTTCTGGGTAGCATCTGGTCATGGCGGGGCATTTTCATGTCTATCGGGGGACTCAGCCTGTTGAGCATGCTGGGATTACTCCTCTTCATGACCAGCAGCACAGAGAGTTCGCACGGCGGGCAAGCGAGCGCATGGAAAGGGATCAAGGCCATCACCCATCCGCAATTGCTCATCACCGCCGGCATCGGCGTACTCGTGAGCATTGCGACCTTTTCATTCTTCACCTTCGTCTCTCCCTACTTGCTTCAAATCACCGAGGTGGACGTGCAGCAGTTGAGTCTGGGTATGCTGCTGTTCGGCCTGTGCTCCATCGTGGGGAATCTGCTTGGCGGTTATCTGGTGGACAAGATGGACGCGAACCGCAGCACCGTGATGGCATTGGCGGGCCTGGCCATAAACTTGATCGGACTTTACTGGTTCAGTGACTCTGCGCTCATGATGACGCTCCTGGTCGGCACATTGGGTGTCTTTTTCTTTTCCATCGTGACCATGTTGACACTGCGTCTGCTGAAACAGGCTCAGTGCTATATCCCGGAGTCAACCGCCGTAGCCGCCGGGTTGAATATCTCGTCCTTCAACCTGGGTACAGCATTGGGTGGGGTACTCGGCAGCATCACCATTGCGTTCGGCAGCTTGTCGGACATCCCGCTAACAGGGGCATTGGCTGCTGCATTGGCAGCCTCTGTGCTTTTCCTGCAAACCAGGCACTCCAGCACGCAGAGTGCATCAGTTAGCTGATGTACTCAGCCAGGTGAGCGATTTCCAAAATTCCGGGTCACCTTCGATAGGCAGGAAAAAAGTTGAGTGAGGACTCTGCTTTCTTTATGCCAGGCGTCATTGTGGCTGCCAGTGATTGTCCGGCTCTTCAGCGGGCTGATATCGTTACTGGCACTACTTCAAATGGGTCGTAATCGACCCACAGTGTGGACATCGGAGGATGAAATGAAAGGAAGCTGCGCGTGTGGGGCTGTTGGCTATGAAGTCGACAGCATTGATATGCCCATCAGCCATTGTCACTGCCACACCTGCCGCAAGACCCATGCGGCTGCGTATGTCACCACGGCCGGCGTGCTGAGAGAGCATTTCAGATGGACACGAGGGCTGGACGCGTTGAGGGCTTTCGAGTCATCTCCCGGAAAGATTCGGCACTTCTGCGGCCACTGCGGATCGCACCTTGCGGCTGAACGCAACGGCGCTGCCGCAATGATCGTGCGCGTAGCGACGTTAGACGATGAGCCGGGCGCCAGGCCCGAGTATCACATCTGGACGGAGCAGGACGTCGCGTGGCTGGAGGGGGAAGGTCTGCCAAAACACCGGCAGTGGCAGCCTGATCGATAAGCTATCGGATGCTTGTTCAACGGCCCGCTCAAACCTCCCCGGAAACAGCCATTTGACACGCGGATCCGCTATCGCCCACTTCCTGTTCGAGCCATTCAAGAAACTCGCAAAACCCGCTCGAACGCTTCACCCGCTTTGGATAGACCAGCGTGTAGCGTCCGCCCGTCACGATGCTGCCGGCATGCACGCGTATCAGTTGCCCGGTGAGCAACTCATCGCGTGTCAGCACCGCGTCGACCAGCGCGATGCCCTGACCACATTTCACCGCGACGATTGCAGACTCCAGCGTATCGAAGGTCAGGTGAGCGTTATCGGGGCCGGTTGAATCGGGGTAGTACTCGTCCCAGCGACGCCAGTCCAGGCGATCCATGCTCGCGTCCACGAGACGCGCGGTCTTGAGCACCTCTTCCGGCGTTGATCCGGCGAGCAGTGCCGGCGAGCACACCGGGATCAATGCTTCCTCCCACAACTCCAGCGCTTCGAAGTCGGGCCAGGTGGCGGTGCCGTACGCGATCATTGCGTCGATGGATTCAAACGCAAAGTCGGGGAAGCGGTGATACACCGTGTCGACACTGACGGTTACTTGCGGATGCTTGCGGTAAAACGCAGTCAGCCGTGGAATCAGCCAGCGTGCCGCCATGGTCGGGTGCGCGCGCAGGCTGACGCTTCGTCCCACCGTGGCGAGCATCTGCGACGCATCCGACAGCAGGCCGATGACTTGTTCCGCCACCGGAACCAGTGATTGACCTTCAGGGGTGAGCACGATTTTGCGTGTGTGCCGCTCGAACAGACGACTGTCCAGACGCGCCTCCAACTGCGCAACCTGCCGACTCACCGCGCTCTGGCTCAGGTTGAGCTGCTCGCCTGCCTTGCCGAAATTGCCGGTTTTCGCGACGGTCAGGAAGGCCTGCAAAAGCTCGATGGATGGCAGTTGGCGGCTCATGTTTCTATGCGCTCCTCGCATGGGATTAATGCAGATACATCACTGTTATTTCGGCGAGACGGGGCACATTCTTAGCCGAAACCACGACGCGGCGCTACGCGTCATTCTCCACCGGACGGTTGCCCTTATGAACACTCCAGCAGCGGCATTCAATACCGTGTCAGCGACCCAGGACGACCGCCTGCCCCGTGAAGTCGACGTGGCGATCATCGGCGGCGGCCTGATGGGGTGTGCCTGCGCGTACTACCTTAGCAAGGCGGGCGCCAAGGTGCTGTTGATCGATAAAAGCATTCTCGCGGGCCAGCAATCGTCACGCGCCTGGGGCTTCGTTCGCCAGCAATCGCGAGACGAAGCCGAGGTGCCGCTGATGCAGGCCAGCATCGAGATCTGGCGCTCGCTGGAACGCGAACTGCAGACCGACCTGGGATGGCGCAACGACGGCTGTCTGTTCGTCGCGGGCAATGAAGCCGAGCGTGACGGATACGAATCGTGGCTGAGTGTCGCGCGCAGCTTTTCGATCGACACCGTGATGCTGTCGCCGCGGGAAGTGGAGAAGAAATTGCCGGGCTACGCCGTGCCGCAACTGGGTGGTTTGTTCACCGCCAGCGACGGCCAGGCCGAGCCCACGCTGGTGGCCCGAGCCTTTGCAATGCGTGCCCGTGAACTGGGTGCGCACATCGTCGAACAGTGCGGTGCCAAAGGCATCGACGTCGCCGCCGGCCAGGTTGTGGGCGTGGAAACCGAGCGCGGTTATGTGAAGGCGAAAACCGTGGTGTGCGCTGCGGGCGTCACGACGTTCCGTCTGCTGAAGATGCTCGGCATCTCCCTGCCACAGCAACTGGTTCGGGGAACAGTGGCACGGACCACGTCCGGGCCGACGCTGAGCGGCATTTCCACCATTGCCAACGGCGTCGGTTTCCGGCAACGGCTGGACGGCAGCTTCAACATCGCCGACGACGCCCACGTCGACGTTGACATGACGCTTGGCCATCTGCGTGCACTGCAGTGGTATGCGCCGTCGCTGTGGGCGCATCGCAAGTCGTTCCGCTTCAATCTCAATGGCGCGTGCCTGACGGATCTGAGTCAGCGCATGCCGTGGTCGCAAGCGTCGCGGCTGGGGGCGGGCATTCACGAGCGAAACCCAATGATCCCGCCAAACGACAAAGGCCTGGTCACGGCGATGCGTGCGCTCAAGGCGGCGTTCCCGGGGCAGGTGGGCACACAGATCGTCGACCGATGGGCCGGTGGTATCGATGTCTTGCCCGACGGCATCCCGGTGATCGACGCCAACACGACACCACGGGGGCTGGCGGTCGCGACCGGGTTCTGCGGTCACGGTTTTGCCATGGGCCCCATCGTCGGTAAAACCTTGGCCGACTGGATTCACTCGGGCGAGCCGGGGCTGGACATGCGCCAGCTGCGTCTGTCGCGCTTCGCCGAAGGCGACGTCAAGCCGCCGTCTTCGCTGTTCTAGTCGATACCCAATTGCCAGCGCCCATGCGTCAACGCTCACGCGCCTACCTCCCGGGGGATACACGGTGAAACGACCTCTCAAAGATATCTATTACGATCCCGCGTCGGTGGCAGGCAAAGCGCCGCCCATCAGCGACGAGACCGATATTCTGATCGTCGGTGCAGGCCCTGCGGGGCTCGCTGCCGCATTGACCGCCGCCGGGCATGGTCTGCGCGTTACGCTGGTGGACGAAAACCCGGTCCCCCTCGACACCATGGGGGAGGAAGTGCCGCTGCATTTCGGTGGCCGCATGGGAGCCGCGGTGGCGAATCGCAACAGTGTGCTGCAAACGCTTCTCGACGCCCGCCCGGAGATCGCCGATGCGCTCGAAGCCGGCGTCGACGTGCGGCTCGGCACGGCAGTCTGGGGGCTGTTTCCTCAACAACGCACCACCGCCTGGATCGAGGGCGCAGTCGCCGGTCTCGCCGATGACAAAGACGCCAGCCTGCTGCGCTTCAAACAGGTGATCGTTGCCGCGGGCAGACGCGACATGGGCCTCGCTTTCGACGGCTGGGATCGACCTGGTGTCATGGGTATCAGTGCTGCGCATCGGCTTGCCACCGTTTACGAGGCGCTGGACTGCCAGCGCGCCGTACTGGTCGGTAGCGATACGCACGCATTGGCCACGGCCCACGCGCTGACCAGCAATGGCGTGCAGATCGTCGCAATCATTGAGCAGGCTGAACAGGTATTCGGCGATCAAGCGCTGCTAGGCCTGTTGGTGGAGCAGGGCGCCCAGGTGTTGACCGGGCATGTGGTGCGCGAGGCGGCGGGGGATGCACTCGGCGTCAAGCGGATCACCGCTGTCGCGGTCGACGCGACGGGTAACCCCGTTGGCGGAGCGTTGACTGATATCGACTGCGACACCGTGCTGCTGGCGGTGGCCGCCATTCCCGCGATCGAACTGATCGAATCAACAGGGTGCAGCACTTCCTTTCAGGCCGAGCGCGGTGGCCACGTCCCGGACACGGACTCGGCACAGCGCACATCGTTGCCGTTCTTCCTGGTGGCCGGTGATTGCGCCGGTGTTTGGGCCTCGAAAAGTCTCGACGACGAGATTGCCCGCCGCGAAGGCCGCATCGCGGCGCACACGGCGCTGGCCGCGCTGGGTGTCGACATCGCGTTAAGCGACACCGTACCGCTGCCCGACGCAGCCGTCTGCGATGTTGCCGCCAATCGCACGGCGTGGGTCCGGGCGTCTACCGTCCATGCGCAAAACCAGCCTTTCGTTTGCCAGTGCGAAGAGGTGACGGCCGGCGAAATTCTCGGTCAGCAACCGCCGCGCTATCTCGACTGGACGCCCACCGATGCCGCGTTGAAAAGCACGATGATCTTGTCGCTGCAGGACGGCTCGCCCAACCCGGACGTGACAAAACGCCTGACGCGGGCCTGCATGGGACCCTGCCAGGGCCGCCGGTGCCGCGAACAAGTGGCCACTTTGCTCAGCATTGGTGCCGGGGTGAACGTCGACGCCATTGCCTTGGCCTCGTTTCGGCCGCCGGTCCGACCGCTGTCGATGCGTCAGCTCGGCCAGATCGAGGAGACGCCACAGATGATCAGCCGATGGGATGCCTGGTTCGACATGCCGTCCCAGTGGACGCCGTTCTGGCTGTGCACCGGTCAGCAGACCGTCGCCAAGCGCCCGCAGGACGGCGTTCGACTCAACCATCAAGCGCAGAACGAGGGCTGACACCATGCAGACAGTCAAGAAGTCCTCGACACGCGCGTCGGTCGTCATCGTCGGTGGCGGCGTGACGGGTTTGAGCGCTGCCTGGTGGCTCGCTCGCGATGGCGTTGATGTGCTGGTCCTCGACGCCGGCCTGATTGGCTGGGGCGCTTCGGGCCGTAATGGCGGCGGGTGTTCCCATCACCACAGCCCGCTTTTCAGGGAGGAACAACGGCTCTGGCCGATGATGGACGAATTGCTCGGGTATCCGACCGAGTATCGCCCTGATCGCATCAGCATCGACCTCACTGAACACCAGGTGTCGATCGATAAAAAAGTCGTGGACGAAGCCGCTTACTACGGGTTGCGTGTCGACCTTCTGGATCCGCAACAGGTTCGCGAACTCGTGCCCTTTGCCGGCGACAACGTGCTGGCGGGCTTCTACTATCATTTCGGCGGCCACGCCAACCCGCACCGCACCTTGCAGGCGTACGCCTGGGCCGTGAAAAACCTGGGCGGCCGGGTGCTCGAACACACGCAAGTAGTGTCGATTGAACGCCAGGGCGACCGCGTGACAGGCGTACGCACGGCAGATGGCCTGATCACCTGCGACCATCTCGTGATTGCCGCAGGTCCGCACACCGGCGAGCTGGCCGCGCAGCTGGGCGTCAACATTCCCCTCGTCACTGCACGCGCCGAGATGGTGGTGACCGAACCGCTGCCGTTGCTCGACATCGGCGGTGTGGACGGCAACGGTCTGTATGGCCGGCAAACCCTGCGCGGCAACCTGGCCTATGGCGGCGGTCCACACGAGTGGGTCGACCTCGACGATGTGCGCGGCACCCGTGCGCATTCAACACCGCTGCAATGCAACATCGCCAAACGCCTTGCCGACCTGTTCCCCAAGGTCGCTCACAAACGCGTAATTCGCAGTTGGGCAGGGTTCATTGAAAACACCCCGGACGGCCGCCCCGTCATCGATCGTCCCGCTGCGCTGAATAACGTCACGGTCGCGACGATGTCCGGTGTCGGGTTCGGCTTGTCGCCGGCGAGCGGTCATGCCATACGCGATCTGGTCGTCGACGGGACGTGCAGTTTCACCGACCTGTCTACCTTTTCGCTCTCACGTTTTGCCGCCCTCGAGCCGGACTGGCAGGCCATCCAGGGATGGCTGCCGTTGCCCGCACACGGGGCGTAAAAAGTTTTCGAATCGATGCACGCAGTTGAACCGTTCTACTTGCACCCATCCTCCAGAAAGAAGGGCTCGATCATGAAACGAATAATGCGCAATTTGGCCTTGCTGGCCTCTATCGGCATGACGTTGTGTACCTTTGCTGCGCCCGCCAGTGCAACGGCGGAAACCTTGCGATTCGGTGTTGCCGCAGAACCCTATCCGCCGTTTCTGGTGAAGACACCCACCGGGCAATTCACCGGTTTCGAACCCGACTTGATCCGGGCGCTTTGCGAGCAGATGAAAGCCGAATGCGAGATCAAGGAAGTAGCCTGGGACGGGATTATTCCGGCGCTGCTTTCCAATAAGTTCGACGTGCTCTTCAACTCCATGGGGATCAGTCCGGAACGGCAGAAAGTCATCGCGTTCTCGCGTCCGTACTACGAGACCACAGGAATCTTCGTCGCCGCCAAGGACACCCAGCTGACGCTGACACCCGAAGGGCTGGCCGGTAAGTCCATCGGTGTGCAGGGCTCGACCACCAACGCCGAGTTCATCCAGACCGCCTACGGCAAAACATCGAACATCCGCATCTACACCACCCAGGATGACTGTAACGCCGACCTGCTGGCGGGGCGTATCGACGTCATGTTCCTCGACAAACTCGGCGACATCGCCTTTCTGGCCTCGGCAGACGGTGCCGGGTATGAGGAAAAAGGCACCGGCAGCGTGAAGATGGACCCGCTGCAATACGGTTTGGGCGTCGGGGCAGGCTTGCGCAAGGACGACACCGCACTCAAGGCGCGAATCGACGAAGCGTTAACGCAACTGCATGCGTCGGGCGAGTACACCAAAATCTCCGAAAAATACTTTCCGGTCGACCTCTGGCCGCAGTGAAAAAAAGGCAGAAAACGACCGCAACACAGCAACACCAACCCACCTCGTTTCCACTGACAAGAGAGCTGATAAATGAGTGTTTTTACCCACGTTACAGTCGGCACCAATGATCTGGAAAAAGCCCGCGGCTTCTACGACAACGTACTGGGCGAGCTTGGCCAGAAACGCATCGCCGACCTTGGGGACAACGGGTCCATCTGGGGCGAAAACGCACCGTCGTTCTTCGTGCTGAAACCGGCCAACGGCGCGCCGGCCAGCGTCGGCAATGGTGTTACTGTCAGCTTCGAGGCACAGACACGTGCCGCCATCGACGCCTTCCACGCCGCCGCACTGGCAGCTGGCGGTACCTGTGAAGGCTTGCCAGGGCCGCGTGGCTGGGCACCGAATGCCTACGCTGCGTATGCCCGTGATCTGGACGGCAACAAACTGGCGGCCTATTGCTTTCAGCCTGCATAGACCGGGCAAGAGGCCAGCCCACATCGTCTGAACAACGACCGCTTCGCGTTCGAACGCAGCCTTCGGCAGCTGCTACACAGAGCCCGCGCCTTACGCTCCCTGTAGCAGCTGGCGCAGCCTGCGTTGGGGCGCGAAGCGGCCCTGTTTTTCAAGCGGACATCATCGCGTCCGGACGGCGACCGCTTCGGTCGAGCGCGACCCCGGAGCCAACGCAGCCTTCGGCAGCTGCTACACAGAGCCCGCGCCTTATGCTCCCTGTAGCAGCTGGCGCAGCCTGCGTTGGGGCGCGAAGCGGCCCTGTTTTTCAAGCGGACATCATCGAGTCCGGACAGCGACCGCTTCGCAGTCGGACGCAGCCTTCGGCAGCTGCTATACGAAACCCGCGCCTCCCGGCCATGCACCTCTGTTTATGATGAAAATCTGCCCGGCAGTTTTTCAAAAACACTCCCGCTCCATGCCTCTGTGCGACAAGCCTTATCCCTCTACGAAAATTAGTTTCACCTCATTTGAATATCGCTCCTCGAAATGTTTTATGAGTTTCGCAACCTGCTCGGCATGACCCTTCAGTCCTCTCGGTATCCCGATATTCATCCTCATTCATCGGGCGCGTGAAAGTGCGGGCTGCTGTGCCGTGGGCCTCAATAAAAACAATACTCAGGAGCACCGTATGTTCAACCGAGCCGTCCCCGCCGTTCTCTTACTGGCAACCAGTTCGATGTGCGCTCAGGCAGCCGACACCGCCACGCACGGCTTTCTGGAAGACAGCAAAGCCACACTGTCGATGCGTACCCTGTACTTCAACAGCGACAATCGCGATGGCAGCGCAGACCCGTCGAAAACCGAAGAAGCGGCACAAGGTTTTGTACTGCGCTATGAGTCAGGGTTTACGCAAGGCGCAGTAGGGTTCGGGCTCGATGCACAGGCACTGCTCGGGATTACGCTGGACAGTGGCGCTGGACGTCACGTCGGCAGTGGCATGATTCCGAGCGACGGCGACGGTGCTGCCGCCTCGTGGAGCAGTTTCGGCCCGACGGCGAAAATGCGTGTGGCGAAAACAGAATTTCGCTACGGCACGTTGCTACCCAAATTGCCGATTCTGTTGGCCAACGATGCCAGGGTATTGCCGCAGTCGTTCACCGGTGCGCAGATCACCTCCAACGACATCGACGGGTTGACCCTGACCAGCGGAGTACTCGAGCACGCAGTCGGCCGCGCCTCGACAGAACGTACGGGCCTGTCGGTTGCCGGCAGCACGCGGGACAGCAACAAGTTCTACTACGCCGGAGGCGACTACAACGTCACCCGTGACCTCAAGGCGCAGTATTACTTTGCGCAGCTGGAGGACTTCTATGACCAGCATTTCCTGGGCCTGACTCACGTTTTGCCCATCGACAGCAAAAGTGCACTCACCACCGACCTGCGCTATTTCCGCACCACCTCAAGTGGTGCGAACAGTTCGGCGGCTGGCCGCGCGCAGGGCTATCGCGTATCGGGTTACACCGACGATGACAACGGCGAAATCGATAACAGCACCTGGGCTGCAATGGTCACCTACACGAACGGCGGCCACGCGGTGACGGTGGGGCATCAGCAGGTGAGTGACGGCAGTAACTTTGTCCAGCCCAACCAGGGAAGCCTGACGGACAAAGGGGCGGGCGGCGGCAGCGTCTACCTGCCCACCGATCGGATGATCCAGAGCTTTGCCCGCGCAGGAGAGCAGACCCATTTCGGTCAGTACACCTATGACTTCGCGCCGTTGGGCGTACCGGGGTTGAAAGCGTCGATCGTGTACCTGAAGGGCACCGACATCAAAGCCCGCAACGTAAGTGATCAGTCTGAGTGGGAGCGGGATATGACGCTGGATTACGTACTTCAATCCGGCGCGCTGAAGGGGGTTGGATTCTCGGTGCGAAATGGCAAATCGAACACCGACGCCGGCCGGAACGTCGAACAGAATCGTTTTATCGTGAACTACACGCTGTCGCTGTTGTAGCCGCTGAAGAACCCTGATCCCGGTGCATCAGGAAAATACTTATCGGCTGTGAGGGCGCCATCGCCGGCAAGCCAGCTCCCACAGTTTGATCCGGGTACATCAGGAAAATATCGATCGGCTATGAGGCCGTCATCGTCGGAACGCCGCCCGGACCAAGCTCGGCTCCCACAGGTAAACGCGTGCGCTTCGAAAGTCAGGTCGGCTGGCAGGCCGCCTCGCTTCTGCTTTTGATCTGCTTTTGATCTTCTTGCCCCATCGGAAGGCCGAGCGCAGGTTCTGCGCAGTGGGCAACCCGGCATGGATGCCGGGTTAGCCGCGCACGGCCATGGATGGCCGATCGCGGCGGGCCCACGGAGCAGGACCGGAGCGAGGGTATGCCGAGCCCAGGCGAGGCACCGGACGAAAGGGGCAAGAGCGTTTGGTTACTTTGCGCTTTTCAAAGTGACTCGCTGTAAGAGCGAAACCAATAGAAGCCGTAACCGCAGGAATGGATATGTACACCAGCAAGAATCTCACCGCCAAACATACCGCCATCGCCGGCAGGCCAGCTCCCACAGTTTGATCCGGGTGCATCAGGGGAATACTCGTCGGCTATGAGGCCGCCATCGCTGGCAAGCCAGCTCCCACCGTTTGATCGAAACGGCACGGTGAGAGCGGCGGGGCGAGGATTCACCGGATTACAAAAACGCTCAGCAACTACACCCTACAAAGCCGGCGTACGAGGCGGGATCAACCGTTTCGACCCCGTCGCTTCGAACGCCGAAGCCAACCGCAGCAGCGACGAATCGTCATACGCCCGGCCGGCAAATGTCAGACCAACCGGCATACCGATGTCCTGCATCACGCCCATCGGCACGGTGACCGTTGGAACGCCCAAATGCCGAATGGCCAGGTTTCCGTTGGCCACCCAGACACCATTACTCCACGCAATATCCGCCGCCGCCGGATCGATATCGGCATTCGCCGGCGCCACATCGGCGACTGTCGGGAACAGCACCGCATCGAGCCCCAGGCGATCCATCCAGTCCTCAAGATCGATGCGACGAGTCTGCTCGAGCCCACGCAAGCCATCGGGCACGGTCGTGATCTCGTTCCACGGCGTGATCCCACGCTCGGCCATCCGCACGTACTCGTCCATGCCGGCCACGAGGTCGCCTTCGCGATTAGGCAGCGTCCCTGGGTCATGGGGGAAAATCAGCGCGCCGTCGACATCGACCAGACGGTTCAACTTCGGATCGCCATTGGCCTGCAGGAAATCATCAAAAGCCCAGGCCGTCAGGTCCCACAACTCGTGATGCAGAAACTCCTTGGACACCAGGCCACGGGTGAACACCGTCGGTGCACCGGGACGATCACCCTCGCAGTTGGACACGAGCGGGAAATCCACCTCGACCACTTCGGCACCTGCGGCTTCAAGCGCCTTGCGCGCTGCTTGCCAAAGGGCAATCACCGAATCTCGAGTGATAATGCGCTGGCCGGTTGGTCCGCCGATCCCTGGTGACTCAGCGGTGCCCGCCTCGGAATCTGCATTGATGTACATGCGAGGGACGCCCAGGCGTTTGCCGGCGAGTGCATCCGGCTTTGCGGCCAGTGCTTGATAAGACGCCGGACGAACCGAGGCAACGCTCGGAATCGGCACCCACGGTTGCATCCGCCACAGGTCGCCCCGGGTGTCGGGGTCTTCCGCCACCACCACGTCGAGCACCTCGAGCAGGTCGGCCATGGTTCTTGCAAACGGCACCACCACGTCCATGGTCGGCGTCAACGGCCAGTTGCCGCGCACCGAAATCACCCCGCGCGACGGCGTATAGGCGCACAAGCCATTGTTCGAAGCCGGACCGCGTCCACTCGACCAGGTTTCTTCCGCCAGCCCGAATGCCGCGAAGCTGGCGGCCGTCGACGTACCGGCACCGTTCGACGAACCCGAGGCAAACGGGGCGGTGAGGTAGTCAGCGTTGTAAGGGCTTTCTGCACGGCCATACACCCCGCGCTGCATGCCGCCATTCGCCATCGGCGGCATGTTGGTCTTGCCCAGGCAGATCGCCCCGGCGGCGCGCAGCCGTTCAACAGTGAACGCGTCGCGATAAGCCACAAGGTCGACGAATGCCGGACTGCCAGAGGCGGCGGTGAGCCCCTTCACCAGATAACTGTCCTTGGCCGTGTAGGGAATGCCATCCAGCGGCCCCAGCGTCTGACCTTTGCGGCGACGGTCATCTGACGCCTGCGCCTCGGCCAGTGCCTCGGTATTGCGCACTACCACGGAATTCAGCGCGGTAGGGGTGTCCGTGCCGTCGTAGGCGTCAATGCGCGCCAGATAGGCCTGCACCAGCTCGACCGCCGTGGTCTGGCCGGATTCGAGCGCTGCGCGCAGTTGGGCAATGGACACTTCGGTGACTTCGATCAAAGGGGTTCTCATATCGGCTCTCGTAGCACTGCGTACCCGACAGGGTTTGTGCGTTCTATTTTGCATCAGGCGGGCAGCTTAGCTAAATCTCTGCGTGTACAGCCAGCGAACCTGCGCCTGTCACGGTCCGAGGTGATGGGCGTTCAGGTTCAACAACCGCTCAAGTTGCTGATGTTCCCAGCCACTCAACAACGCAACCGGATCGGTGCCGTAACGTTGCCAGGCGTCGAGCGTCGCGACTCGCCCGTCCGCTGTCGTGCATTCTTCGCACTGACGCAGACAGGTGTCCTGAATGAACAGCCTGAGCTGCCAGCCGTCGATGTCGACCGATCGATGATCAGTGTCGTAGCGAACAACACGAAGCGCACGCGTACCCATCGCTGCATCTTTGAGCACCTGGTACACCTCGCGCGCGGTGATCGCCGGTGCTCGATCCTTCTGTGTCATGGCGTGTTCTTCCAAGTAAAATCTGCGGCGGCACTAGCTGCTCTTGCCATGCGCAGCGGCTGCCAGTTGCCCGGTATCGACGCGAACAAAAACCGAATCGCCGACGGCGGTCAGGACACCGTCGGCATACACCTCGCAGATCACCCGGCTCTTGCGGCCGACCTCACCCTCGACCCTTGCGCGCAGGGTCAGCGGGACACCCATCGGGGTGGGTTTGATGAACTTGATACCCAGGTTGCCCGTGACGCAGTCGATACGAGGAAGGCTCGAGGCTGCCCGGCCTTCGGCGCGGTAGTGATAGGCCATGGCAGTCCAGTTTGAATGGCAGTCGACCAGCATGGCGATGAGTCCGCCGTACACCAGGTCCGGCCAGCCGCAGTACTTGGCATCCGGCAGGTGATCGGCCATGACGTGCACGCCGTCTTCGTGCCAGAAACTTTCGATGTGCAGGCCATGGGGGTTCTTGCCGCCGCAGCCGTAGCAGACGCCATCTGGCGCGGCGGAGTTTTGCAGTGAATTGTCGAGCATGGGAGATACCTTGGTGTGCTTTCGCCAAGCGTATCGGATTTCGAGCAGACCCGCCCAGTGGCAGCAGAAGTCGAGCCTGGCCCGGGTGGTGTTCCTCAGATGGAGGTGTGTCAGGCAACTTCGATGTTGAATGTGCTACCGCTATCGCGAGCAGGCTCACTCCTACAGAGGATCGGCGGTGGACATGAATCTTATGTCCACCGCCGATCCAATGTGGGAGCTGGCTTGCCAGCGATGGGGCCGTGTCAGTCGACATCGATGATGATGCAGGGCCATCTTCTCAAGCCCGCGCCGCGTCCGTAACCACCGGACGTCCCGGTTTGCGCAGCGGGTCCAGGCGCGATCCGGTGTACCGGGTTTCGCGGAAGAAGCGCCAGCGCCCGAACAAACCGTAAACGTGAGTGACGCGCCCTTGCTCGTGATAGCCCATGCGAATGTGCAGTTTCAGCGCCGGAATATTGTGCGTTTCACACACATCCACCACCTTGTCACAGCCCTGAGCCGCCATCGCGTTCCAGAGGTTGATCTGCGCATCCACCGACAGGCTGGTGCCGAAATAGGCGCGGGTCATTTCGCCGCCGAATTCAAAAAACTCGCCGGGTTTCACCGGAAACCAGCAGCCGTAATAGTGGCGGTCGTGGTAATCGACCTTGCTGCCCCAGATGAACGCAATCGCGTTGTCATCGGCATCCAGGTACATCTGCCCGGTGTGACCTTCGGCCGCGAGTTCGGCCATGGTCTCGACGCGGTCGCCGAAGTGCTTGCTGAAGGCGATGGCGTTTTCCGGGGTGATGCTCACCATGCGCAACCCGGAGTAGGGGCGCAACTTGTGCGGTGCCACCGGGCTCACGAGGTCGCGCTCCATCCACAACAGCTCCCAGTGAAAGAACACATAGCGTTTCCACAACGTGCCAAATGTACGGCCCAAACCTTTTTGTTTTATACGATCACGGAGTTTGTGAATGACAGTCATAGAGCCCTTCTTGGCCTGAGCCAGGATCATGTGGATGACGCTTTAATTGGGTATAGATCAACGGTGAAAATTAATAGCAAAACGCCATTTTTGAATGTGTTACTAAATATGTTTCATTGCTCGAGTGCCGTCACGACGCCAGGCGATACGGCGCTTAGCGCGGCGTAGGAAATTCGTGGAACGCCGCGCAAACGCTGCTCCAGCACCTGTGTCAGTGACTCGCCAGGAAGCAGATAAGCGTCGCCAAAATCCGCGCCAATCTTGTTCGGGTGCGCGACGATTTCCAGCACGCCGTCGGTTGGCATTGCATCGTTGCGCAGGTCCACCGGGGTGCAGACGAAATCCGCAGTAGTGCCCGCCAGACGTTGCAGGCGGCTGTTGAGCAACCCCTTGAACACACGCTTGGGCAGGCTGAGGTTCTGCCCCAGGTTTCGCGCCAGGCGCACGGGGACTCCCTGGCGGGCGGCGAAGCGCGCGACGATCTCGCCGATGGGCCAGATGTTGTGCACGTGTTGATGAGAATCCAGGTGGCTGGGACGCACGTCGTTGTCCAGGCAGCGTTGCCATTGCGCCTCAAGCTCCTCCAGTACCGCCTCCCGATCCGCGCGGCTGAGCCAGAGGCGGTGGCGAGTCAGGTTGAGGTCGAACACCCCGGCGGTGTCGCAGAAATTGGGGCGAGACAGAATGCGCTGACTCAACGGTCGGCCGTAGGTGAGGTTGAAGTGCAACCCGATCCGGCCTGACAGCAGTGGATGCTGGGCCATGACGCACGCGGCTTCGAACGCCGGCATGTTGGCCATGGCCGTAGCCGAGCTGATCACCCCCGCCTGAAAGGCACCGAGGATGACCGCGTTTTCATTTGCACTGAGGCCGAAATCGTCAGCGTTGACTATGACTTGGCGAGGCATGTTCGCTCTCCATGGCTGATTCTTTTTTCAGGTTGGCTTGCTTTGAAGCAGGCGCCACCACGGGCGCAGGCGCCGCAACGGGTTTGGCGGCCTTCGCGGCACGCCAGGCCTTGTAGCGTTGCAGTAAAGGTTTGACCCATTGCCAGACCCGCAGGGCCAACCCCAAGGCAATCCCGTCGGGACGCCAGGAATAGAAACTCCAGCGCCAGTGTTCCAGCTGCCCGGTCATGCGCTCGTGGAGTTGATGACTGGAATTTTCCAGGCTGACCCGCGATGCATCGATCCAGCGCCAGTTGTCGTCCAGGCCCCAGCGTATCCATTCATCGAGCAATACCCGACCGCTGCCCAGGTCAGCGTATTGCGGCAGGAATGCCAGGTTGTAGTCGTACAGGCGACCTTGTTCCAGTAACCCTAGTCGATAGCTGATGCACCGTCCTTCCAGTTCCAGCACCACGACGCGCACCAGGCCTTGGGCGGCGAGGGCGGTAAAGGCGCGGTCCATCCATTGGCGGTGGCGCTCGTCGGCAAAGATCCCGACGCCTTCATCGCCTTTCCAGCTCACCGCTTCGACTTCGCTGATGGCCTGCAGCAAGGGTCCCATGGTCGAGGCGTCAGGCGTGATCCGCCGGACTTCGGCGCCAATCGCGGCGATGCGTTTACGCGCACGGCGCAATTTATAGCGCGGATCACCAGACACTTCCTGGCGGTCAGCCTCGCTGATCAGGTGCACCGGCACACGACAACTCAACCGTCGCTCACCCATCGAACTGTGGGCCGTCCAGCCCGTCAGCGCGCTTTCGCCGTCGGTCGGGTCGGACAACTCATTGAGTTGCAGCAAGGCGTGGGGCAGCTGTCGACGAATCTCCACCAGCGCCCGCTGAATACTGTCCCTGTCGGTTCGGGCGAGCAGGGCCAGCCGGTCGGCGAGGGGATAGCCCAGGTGATGCAAGACCCGAAATGGCAGCCGGCCAAAACGCTCGACGGACGCCACCAACGGCAGGCATAAAACCAGCTCGTCACCTTCCCAGCCGAGCAGCACGTGCAAGCGCTCCCCGGACGTCAATGCCCGTTCAGACGCGGCCATCCAGGCCAGAGTGTTAAACGGCGTGTGGTCCGTCACCCGCAGACGCAGCGCTTCATAAGCCGCTGCCGGGAAGTCATCGGCGCACAGCGAGGTGCGCCATTCGAATCGTGCCGCCATAGGTTCAGGTCGCCGATGCTGTAACAGGTTCACGGGTAGGTTTGCGCAGGGGATCCAGGCGCGAATTGCTATAACGGGTTTCGCGGTAGAAACGCCAGCCGAACAGGCTGTAGACGTTCATGATCCGCCCTTGCTCTTTGTAGCCCATGCGAATGTGCAGCTTGAGGGCCGGGATGTTGTGTGATTCGCAGACATCCACCACTTTGTTGCAGCCCTGATCCGCCATGGCTTTCCACAGGTTCAGCTGGATATCGACTGACAACATCGTGCCCCAGTACGCCCGGATCTGTTCGCCGCCAAACTCGAAAAATTCACCGGCCTTCACCGGGAACCGGCAACCGTAATAGTGGCGGTCGTGGTAATCGCGTTTGCTGCCCCAAATGAAAGCCACCGCATCACCTTTGCCGTCCAGGTACATGTGCCCGGTGTGACCTTCGTTGGCGAGTTCGGCCATGGTGGCGACGCGGTCGCCGAAGTGTCTGGTGAACGCGACAGCGTTTTGCGCAGTGATGGTTTCCAGTTGCAGCGGTGGATAAGGCCGCAGCTTGTGCGCAGTCACGGGGCTGACCAGATCGCGCTCCATCCAGATCAGTTCTTCGTGGAAAAACACGTAGTGCTTCCACACTTTCTGGACGGTGGCGCGCAGGCCTTTTTGTTTGAGGTGCACGCGGAGTCTTTTCAGAACATTCATGGTTTTGCCTCCTGGCGGGTTTGCCCGTGAGTGGAGTAATGCGGGGCGCGACGTGGCGTCTGCGCGGCAAAAAATTCAATGACGCTCATGTGGCAGTCCAGCTCAGGGCGAACAGGGTTTCCCCTGGCAGATCGAAGCTGACACTGCCGTCCTTGCAACTGAAAGGCGCGTCGCGGCTGCGATTATCCGCGCCGAAGTAACGCAATGAGCCTTTGCTTAATGGGCACCCCGCACCACTCAGGTTTACCCGCTGCAGGCGCGTGCCTTTGTTCACGCCAAACAGACAGTGTTGCAAATCGGTGGACATGGCGAGGACATCGACTTCAAAGGCGTCGTTCTCCAGGCGCACCACGTCTTGTAGCCAATATTTCTGGATGAATTGCTGAGCGAAGCCCACGGGTTTGAGTTCGTAGCGATCATCATCGAGCTGGCGCAGCATGCCCTTGCGGTGATCCGATTCGTCATCGGCCTGAAACCAGTTGAGCATGTCGAGCAAGCCGTCCTGGGACGAGTTGATGGCCACCGAAGCCCACCATAACGACGCGTAATGGGTTTCCTGCTCGTACGGGCTGAGGGTTGGACCGCTGGATATGTTGGTCTGGTCCAGCAGCAAGGCTTTACGTGGCCGACCCTGCGCATCGAGCCCGACGAGATCGGCGGCGCGGCGCACGTTGTCGCGATAGACGCGAGTGGCCAACAGGTCGCGGATCATCCATTCGTGCCAGGCCAGGGCATCGATGCTGTCGCCCGACTCCGCGAGCAGACGCCGCGCCCAGTCGATGCCGCGCTTGTCGGTGGCGTTGTCGGCGAACGGGCCGTTGACCAAACGTGTGCTGGCGGGCATGGCGATGCGCACACCGGCCTTGAAGTTGTCGGGATTGCTGCGCACTTGCCGGGCCATGCTGCTGAAGAGGCGTTGATAGCTGGCGTAGTCCGGGTAGTTGAGGTTCGGCTCATCGGCAAAACCGATGTAATGCGTACCCTCGCCACCCAGGGTGCGGGTGGCAGCAAGCCAAGCCTCGAGGCCGGCGTTGCTGGTGGCGTCAGCTTGCAGATCGGCCTTGCGCTGGCTGCCGGCCAGCAGGGTGATGTCCTGTTTGATGCCTAAGCGGTCCTGGTACAGCCGACGGAACGCATCTTCGTAGTGCGGCCGGGACGCCATGATGTCGACCACGCTGTAATAACTCGCGGCCCGTGGGTTGAGCGATTTGAGCAAGGCTAACGGGTTGGCCGGCGGTAGCGCATAGGGCAAGGCCATGCCCAGATTCGCGGCCTTGCCGAGGATTTCCTTGTGCAGCATCAACCGGGTCTGGCCAGGATCTTCGCGCAACGGTTTGAGCTGGCGCGGGTTCTGCGCGAACAGGTTGGCCGTGCCGTCGAGCCAGAACGCCGCTTTACCGCTGCCTCTCAGGCGCAGGCGCCAGACCTGATCGGTCGAGGCCACCGGCAACTCGACCTGGTCAAACTCCCAGTACGCCGGGTAGGACTTTAGCGCCAGCGACAGCTGTTTACCGTCACCCACCCGTTGCGCCTGGAAGGCGCCGACCCCGCCATGGAACTTGCCCGCCAGTACTGCGCGTTCGCCTGCTGCCACTTTGAAAAACAGTTCGTCGCCGTCGCGGGTTTCGGCGCTGAAATGTACTTTGGCAGGCGCGAACAGCGCCACCGTATGATCGTCATGTTCAACCGTGTAACGGCGAAAGCTGTACCCCGGCACTTCCAGCCGATAGCTGGCGGCGCTCGGCGCCAGCGGCCAGCTTTGACTGCCCCGGGATTCGCTGGCGGCGATCAGCCGTTCTGCCTGCAACTTGCCCTGTCCATCGAGCAGATAGAGGTGTTCTTCGTTGGCGTCCGCCTGCCATGCCGGTACCCACTGCACCGTCACGGTGTCGGGGCGATCCGGTTGCAGGTAAAGGCTGCCGTCGCGGATGTCCGCCCAACGCATGGGCGCAGCCTCGGCGCTCAGACCAAGCCCCAGACTCAACAGCAGTAACAGACGCTTCATGCCGACTTCCGTTGCAGCATTTGCAGCATGGGGGCCACGTCGCTGGGCAGGATGATCAGGGTTTGCCAGATCGACACATGGCTCAACCGGCAATACATCACCAGCAGCGCAATGGTCACGGCCACATACGCAATGGACGAAGCCGCCGCCGCGCCGACGATGCCGTAGGCAGGAATCAGCACCAGGTTGAGTGCCAGGTTGAGCAGGGCACTGAGGCCCATCATCAGCGAAATCGTCCCCGGGCGATTCTTGCCCAGCAGGTCCAGGCGCAGGATGCTTGCGTAGCACAGGCCAAGCAGCCCCGGCAGCAGGGCCAACAGCGCTGGATAGGCGGGCTGATACGCCACGCCGAACAAGGTCACGATCAGCCATTCACCGATCAACGCCATGGTCAGGCAGGCGCCGATCATCACCGTGGCGGTCAGGCGCAGCGCCAGGGGGGTGAGTTTTTCGATGCCTTTTTCCTGTTGCAGCAGGCGTTTCATCAGCGGCGTGGTCACGGCTTCCGGAACGATCAGCAGCAACTCGGCGGCCGCACTGGCCATGGCGTAATGACCCAGTGCCGTACTGCCGAGCAGGGCGCCGATGAACAGGTAGTCGGAGCGCAGTATCACTTGCTGGAACAACAGATCCGGATGGCTGCGCGCGCTGTAGCGCAGCAGTTCGTTCTGGCTCGCGCGGTCCCATTGCAGGGTCACCGGCTGCGAGCGTTTGAGCCACACCCAACCGGCCAGGACCACCAGGCTGATGCCCGCCAGCCAACTGATCAACGCCGCTTCCAGGGCTGCGCTTTTCCACATCCAGAACAGCGCCAGGAACAGCAGCAACGGCGCGAACGATTCGAGCAAGCGCAACGCGTTGAACGCCACCACGCCGCCCGAGGCGTTGTGCAAGGTCAGCAAACCGCTCTTGAGCACGGTCAGCGGCACCGCCAGCAACAGCAACCAGGCGAGCAGCCCCAACTGTGTGGTGATGTCCAGTTCAGTGCCGAACTCGCGGGTCAACGCCACCACCAACAAGGTCAGCATCGCCGCGAGCAGACAGCCGAACACCAGCACCTGGCTCAACAACAAACCCATGGGACGTTGCTTGGCCGCCTGGAAACCGATAGCCGAATTCAGCCCGCCGCTGGTGGCGGCACTGATCAGGTCGGGCAGGGTGCTGAGCAGTGCGAACAGGCCGCGTTCACTCGGTCCGAGAATTCGCGCCAGCAGCACGTTGCGCATCAGTCGCAAGGCGATCATCGCCAGCTTGGTGCCCATGCTCAGCGCCAGGTGTTTAAGGTAATTACTACGACTCATGAGCGAGCCCCGCGGTAGATGCGCCAGGACAGTAATTCCGGATTACGCGCCACCCGCTGGCTGACGCCGAAACGGGGCAGCGCCAACGGGTCTTCGATCCCCCGATAAATCCCGGTGCCGGTGCCCAGGGCAAACGGAAAATCATGGTCGGCGACCTGCTGCCGTACCCGCGCATCGTTGTCGCCATTGGGGTAGCAGTAGACGGGCAGCGGCCGGTTGCAACCGTTGAGCAACGCGTCGCGACTGCGCCTCAGTTCGGCTGACAGGGTGTGATCGTCGAGACCGGTAAGTATCGCGTGACTGGCGCCATGGGGCCCGAAGCGCACCAGGCCCGAGGCTTCCAGGTTGCGCACTTGCTGCCAGTCCAGCGCTTGCGGCAGCGAATCATGCGGGCACTCATCGGTCAGGTGATTCAGGTCGTCGGGCGACAGGGTTTTCAGGCTCTGGAGAAAATGCGCCAGTGCGAGGCTGCGGCGTTGTTCGTCCACATTCTCGAACGCGGCCGGCAGGGGGCGGCCCAGTTGCTGCAAGCATTGGCTCAGGTGCATCCGCGGGGCTTCACCATGGCTGCCCCAGAGGGTTTCACCAATGCTTTCCCACCAGAACCGCTGGCGACTGCCGATGAAGTCGCTGGACAGAAAAATACTCGCTGGCACCTGATGTTTTTGCAGTAATGGAAAGGCATTCACGGCGTTATCGCGCCAGCCGTCATCGAACGTCAGCGTGACTTTGGGGCGCGACGATTTCAACGAGGTCGGCTGCAGGATGTCCATCAACGGCACGCAGTCGAAGTGTTTTCTGAGCCACACCAACAAGTGTTCGAACGCCTTGGGTCCGACGCACAGTTCGTTGCGATGGGGCAGGTCGGCGGCGCGGTCATCGGCCAGCACCCGGTGCAGCATCAGGATGACCCCGGCGCCGTGCAGTTGATTACGCCCCACCGGCGAATTGAGGTACAGCCAACCACTGGTGCGCTTGAACAATTGCTTGATCGCCATGGTGCTGTTCTCTCAACGATTTTGTTCAGGATTCCACTGGGCGTAACGCTGGCCACGGAGGAACTGCCACAGACCGATACTCATCCCGGCGAGGGTCACCAGAAGGAAGGCGGCGAGGCGAAAGGGTTTGGGTAACCGGTGCTGCGAATCCAGCAGGCCGGCGATGGCGATGGTGTAACCCGCCAATTGCGCGATCAGGCTCAGGCGATAGAAACCGTGCTCGTTCCACAGCCAGAAATTGCTCAGCAGCAGCGGCACCAACAGGATCGGCGCCAGCCGGCGAATCAGCTTGTGGCTGATCAGTGCAATCGCGTACAGGCCATGCTTGAACGGATTGAGCAGTTCGCGGCGCTGGGCCAGGCTTTGCAGGCCACCGACGGTGACACGCTGACGCCGACGAAATTGTTTGTCGGCCTCGTCCACGCCCTGATCGATGACTTGCGCCTTCGGCACATACACGATGCGTTTGAACGCCACCGGTGCGCAGGTGCTGATAAAGAAGTCATCGTTGACCTCTGCCGGCACGGTCTGGAACAACTCACGGCGTAGTGCCAACAGCGCACCGTCGGCGGAGACCATGCAGCCCGTGCGGTTCTCGACCCTGCGCAGCCAGCCTTCGTAATGCCGATACAGGCTGTCGCCGATGCTCAGGCCTTTGCCGGTCACTGGAATCACCATGTGCCCGGCGCAGGCACCCACGGCTGGATCCGCCAGTGGCGCGAGCAAGTGGCCGAGGGTGTCGGTGGACCATTGGTTGTCGGCATCAGTGAACACCAGGATCTCGCCGGTACTCAACGCGACGCCTGCGTTCAACGTGGCGGCCTTGCCCTGGCGGGGCAGGTCGAGCACGGTGATGCGCGGGTCGATGACCTTGTGCGCGCAGGCCACGGTGTCATCGGTGGAGCCGTCGCTGGCCAGGATGATCTGCAGCGAACGGGCCTGATAGTCCTGGGCCAGCAGCGTGCGCAGTTTGTCTTCGATGTGCCGGGCCTCATTGTGCGCGGCTATCACGATGCTGACGTTCATCGGCTCGGCCGACGTGTGACGGCGTGCCGCAAATAACGGCGCCAGCAATGTCAGCAGCAGCGGATAACCGAGGTACGCGTAGACAGGCAACAACAGGCACAACCAGAAAATGAATTCAGCCACGTGCGGGCCTCCTGGCATTCCAATGACACAGGCTGAGGATGAACGCGGCGCCGGCCAGGTGCAGACGCACCCAATGCAAGCCCCAGAGTTGCAGGGTCAGACCCGCGTCCCGGTGTTTCAAACTTTGGCGCAGGCTCAAGACGAGCGGCGGCAGACAAGTCACCAGCAACAGCACCCACGCCAGGTGCAAGCGACCGTCGAGCAAGGCGCAGATGGCCATGAAATCCAGCAACCAGGCGACCATCGACAGCAGCGGAAAGCGCAGCAGTCGCAGGCTCAGGCCGTGGCTGCGCAGCAATTGCAAATGACTGCCCTGGCGCCACATTTCCTTGCCCATCCATTCCCGCCAACTGCCTTCGTAACCCCAATGCAGGGCGACGCTTTCGTTGGCCGCGAGCAGGCGCGCGCCGGCCTGGCTCAGACGCAGGGTGAAATCCTTGTCTTCGCCGGTGCGCAACGTTTCGTCGAAACCGCCGACCTGTTCGAACCAGGTGCGCCGCATCAGCAGGTTGGCGGTGGGCAGCCACTGCGCCTTGTGCAGGTTATGGGTGGCCGGACGCAGGGTGCGGCGCTGCCAGGCATCGGCGAACCACGGCGCCTCGGCCGGGGTGTGCAAGTCCAGTCCGAGGACGTCCGCCTGGCCGCTGGCTTCAAGTTTGATCAGACGCGTCAGCCAGTCCTCGGGCATTTCGATGTCGGCGTCGATGAACGCCAGCCATTCCCCCTTCGCCACGCTGGCCCCACGATTGCGCAGCGCACCGATCAGTAAACCTGGCATGTGCAGCACCTGGGCGCCGAACTGGCGGGCGATCTGCGGGCCCTGATCGTCGGAGCCGTTGTCGACCACGATCAGCTCGCATTCCAGCCCGGCGGCATCGGCGGCGTGCAGCGCGGCGATCAGGGTGCGGGTGATGTGCCGCGCTTCGTTGTACATCGGGATAACGATGCTGATGCTGCTCATGCCCTGGCCTCCGTCAATGGAGCTTCTTCGGCTTTTGTGCGCAGCACGCTGGTCAGTGCCAGCATGATCCAAAGGTACTTATGGTTCGGCGCACTGAGGAACATAAGGAACAACGTCAACGAAAGAAAACTCATGCCCAGGTGGGTCATCATGTCAGCCTGATGCCAGTCACGGCGCAGCATCCACGCTTTGCGGGCGCGGGTCAGGTTGTACAAGCCCAGGCCAAGCATGCCGACAAACGTCAGGCCGGCGGGAATCCCCAATTCGCTGAAGATCTCCAGGTAGGTGTTGTGGGCGCGGCGGTAAAGATCACCCGCCTTGCGGTTGGAGGAAAAAGCCTGGGCGTAGCCAGTGGTGGCATAGTGCAAAGGGAATGTGCCGGGACCGGTACCGAGCAACGGACTCTCGCTAATCATCTGACCGCCGACCACGATGTACGACGCGCGCCGGCCCAGGGATGCATCCTGACTCTTGGCCCCGGCGCTCAAAATACTCAAGGACTGAATGCGCGCCACATAACCGGCTGGCATCGCATACAGCGCCAGCGGAATAACGATCGCCGCGCCGAGCATGGCGAAACCCAGGTGACGCGGACGGATACGTGGAATCTGCGCGCGGTAGTGCCAGGCGCCAATTATCAGGCTGAGGAACAACACCACCAGACCCGAGCGGGACTCGGTCTTGGTCATGCCGCCGAGCAGCAACAGGCAGCACACCCCCCAGACCAGCCGGTGCAGCCAGTTCGGGCTGCGGACCACCAGCAACAGCGCCATGGGAATTGCGAAGGCGATCATCAGCGCAAAGCTGTTCGGGTCTTCCAGCAGGCCGGAGGCCCGTCCCTGATCCTGGTATTTGGCGGAAAACATCGCCATCACGCAGGTCGCGGAGACGCTGAGGGTGACCAGTTTGGCGAATACGGTCAGGTTCAGTTCGCGTCCGATCAGCAGGGTGATGACGAACAGAACCAAGCCGACACTCAACTCCCGCAGGTGTCCCAGGGACATGCTCATCTCATCGGTAGTCAAGAGGCTGAGCAGGTACAGCGTCATGAATGCGATCAGGAAGCGCCAGATATTGCTGCGCAAACGTTCGGACGGCAGCTGATGAATCGCCAGCTGCAGCATCAGAATCAACACCAGTGAAATACCGAGGAACTTGGAGCCCGAAATGGCGCTGTCCTTGAACAGGCCTTCGAAGGGCAACATGGCGGCAATGCCGAGTATGCCCCAGGTCGGCTTGCGATAAAGCACCGCCACACCGACCAGGCCCAGCACCGCTCCCGGTGCCAGATACGGATAAGGGCTGGCCAGCAAACCAAGGCAGACCAGGCCGAGCAAACTGACAATCGAGAGCGGAAAAATCACGCGCGAGCCTCCCGTGCAGTACGGATATAAAGCTGCGACCAGCGTTCAGCCAAGGCCTTGAGGTCGTAGCGATCCAGTTGTGTACGTTTTGCATTGACGACCAGCGTGCTGGTCAGTGCCGGCTCAGTCAGCAAGGTGCCGATCTGGCGGGCGAGGGCCGTGCTGTCGGCGGGCGTCGCCAGCAAGCCGTTGTGCCGATCTTCCAGCACATCGGGAATGCCGCCGACCCCGAACGCCACTACCGGCACACCGGCCTGCATGGCTTCCAGCAAAATCATCGGCGTGCCTTCGGTGCGCGAGCTGATCACCAGCGCATCGAGCTTGCGCCACCACACGCCCATGTCGGTCTGATACCCCGGCAGCGTGATGCGCGCCTGCAACCCGGCGGCGTTGATTCTGGCCATCAGGGTTTCCCGTTCCGGGCCGTCGCCAAGCATCACGGCGTCCAGGTGCGGGTGTTGCTGACAGAGCGGAATCAGTGCATCGAGAAACAGGTCCGGACCTTTCTCACTGCTGAGCCGCCCGACGTAACCGGCCAGGAACCGCTGGTGATTGACGCTGTGCGGCAACAGGCCGATGGCTGCGGGCAAACCGTTGGGGATCACCTGCAACTTCTGCGCACCCACACTGGCCTGGCGATGCAGCACGGCAATGCTTTCGGCGACGCAGACAACACGGTCCACCGACGCGGTGCGGCACAGTTGCAAGCTCAGCCAGGTGTAGAACTTTTGCTTGCGACTGCGCGGCGTGAACCCGTGCTGGGTAATCACCAGGGGCAGGCGCAACAACGTCGCACCGACCCAGCCAAACAGCAGACCCTTGAAGTTGTGGGTGTTGATCAGCGGCCGTTCGGCGCGCCGCTGACGTAAATGCCCCAACAGTTGCCCCAACCCCGCGCAGCCCTGGCAGTCGACGCCGGCATCGTGAAACCTGGCGATCAGTTCTGGCGGCGCATCGAGGAACAGCACTTGATGCTGCCCCGGCGTCGCCAGGCAGTGGTCCAGCAGCATCCGCTCAGCCCCATAGAAACCGCCACTGCTGAGCAAATGAATGATCGGCAGGGCGCTGTCAGATGGAGTCCGGCTGAGCGGCGCGTTCAATTGCGCACCCAATGCACGAAGCCAGGTACGGTCCAGCTCTTGTGCGGGTTGACCGGTTCGACGTTCTGATCGTTGATCACCAACAGCACCGGCAGGCCCAGTTCGTGGGTGATTTGCGCAGGATGCTTGAAGCGGTGATCGAAGAACTCACGGACATAGACCAACGCAATCGCCAGCAACAGGCCAGTGAACAAACCGAACGGAATGATCAGCATCGGTTTCGGAAAGGCGGCTGCGGTAGGCTCGAACGGTGGGCTGAGAACCCGTGCGTTGGACAGGTCGTTGTCCAGCGAACGCGCGGTGCTGCTCTCGGCAAACCGTTGAGCATAGGTGGAGAACGCCGTGTGCAACGCATCGATTTCGGTGTCCACTTGCCGCAGTTTGCTCTGAGTCTCTTGCAACGTATGGATGCGATCCTTGAACTCGGCAATGCGCCCGGTTTTCTGATCGATCACCGAACTGACAATCGCCAGGTCGCTGGTGCGCTCCTGAATCCGGTTGGCGACGACTTTCAGGAATTGCTGACGGGTGCGGGCGATTTGCTCGCGGGTCAGCAGCATCGGTTCACTGCCTGGCTGGAAGATCGCCAGGTCATTCATGTAACGACTGACCTGAGTGGTCAGGGCCTCACCCATTTGTTTGATCTCGCGGTCTTCAAACGCGACGTTGTCCACGGTGGTGGTGAAGGTGTAGGGGAAGGTGTAATCGTTGAGCTTGGAGTTGTTGGCGGCGGCCAGGCTGGTTTTCAGGTAATCGAGCCAGCGTTTGCTTTGCAGCAGGCGGTCCTGATACAGGTTGAGCGCCTGCTCTTCGGTGTTGATGGCGTTCAGGCGGAAGGTGATTTCTTCTTTGGGGTCGGACGAACCCACCGCGCCCAACAGGGCTTGGCGACTACTTTCCAGACCATCGAGGCGCGCCTGGTATTGCAGCTTCTTGGTTTCGTAGAAGCTTTGCGGCAGGTCGATGGACTGCAGTTCCTGACGGCTGGCCAGGTAATTTTGCAGCAGTGCAGCGACAAACCTGGTGCCCTGGGTCGGGTCCGGGAAGCTGTAAATAATCGAGATCACGTTGGAACCCGGCAGGGTTTCGATCTTGAGTTTATCCATGGCCTCCTGGGTCAGCGCGTCCAGCGTCGTATCGCGTACCGGATCGGTTTCCATGCCCAGCGCGGATTTCACTGGATTGATCACATGCTCGCGCAGCGGCGTGGTGATGTAGCGTTTGATCGGTTCACTGACCAGTTTGTTGAGCATGCCTGGAGGGGAGGTGTACTCACCCTTTTCACGCAACTCGCTGATGGTCTGGCGAATCAATCCCGGCGAACGCAGGATATTGCTTTCGGTTTCCATGTCCGAAAGCGTCGGAGGCACGAAGGAAGCGTTTTCCTGGTTGAGGGAAGTCGTGGCATCCCCCTGTGAGAGTTTTTTGGACTGCACGATCACCTGGGCGGTGATATCGAAGCTCTGCTTGAGCATCAGCGGCAAGACCAGCGCGATCACTGCAAAGACCAGGAACACTCGCTTCACCAACTGCTTGTTGGCGAAGAAGATCCTGAAGAACTCGTGCAGGTAGTTTTCCTTTGGGTTCATGTCGGTTCACCTGAGAGTTAGTTGCTGTCACTGTCTTTGTTGTCGACGCGGTAGCTGAAGCTCATGCCCACGCCCTGGAACAACACCACGTCTGCCAGTTGCCGTGCGAGCTCACCGGCGCTGGCCAGTTTGGTCTTGGGCACATACAGCATGTCGTCGGGTTGCAAGTAGGCGATCTGCGTTGCGTCACCGGACAGGGCTTTTTCCACGTCGTAACTGTGCGCGGTCACCTGGTTGCCGTTGCGCCGCATGATCATCACCGAGTCCAGGCGCGCCTTGATCAACGAGCCTCGGGCCATGGTCAGGGCTTCGAGCACCGACACAGGACGGCGAATCGGGTAGGCCCCCGGCTGGCCGACTTCACCCAGTACGTAGATTTCGTTACCCGCAGTGGACTTGAGCAGCACGTCCACGCTCATGCGACCCGGCAGGGTGGCGTAGCGTTTATTGAGGTAAGTCTCCAGCTGAGTGACGGTCATGCCTTGCAGCGCCACGGAGCCTATTTCCGGGAAACTGGCGTAGCCGTCGGTGCCCACGGTGATATCCCGACTCATGCCGGTGCCCGGGTGGTTCAGTGAGCTTCTGAGGTTTTCTTCATTCGTCAGCGGGCTGAGAATGATCACTGACAGCTGGTTACGGTTGGGCTGGAACATTTGTTTGCGTTGATAGGCCTGCTGTATTTCATTGCGCGCTTGTTCGCGAGTCATGCCTTCGATTCTCACCGAGGTGTTCGCCCCTGGCAGTTCGATGGTGCCGTCGGGCAGCACCAACTGTTCGCCATTGAGCTGGCTGGCGGCTGTGAAGTTGAGGGCCACCCTGTCACCGGACTGCACGCGGTATGCTTCGGAACCGCTGGTGCTGATGCGAAAGATCACCTCCAGCACGTCTTTTGGTCGCAGGGTCTGCTCGGTCTTGGACATGTTCATGTCGGTGGCTTGAGCGTCGGACGGTGCGGCCGTGAGGATCTGCACCGGCATACTCTGGGTTTCGTTATGGCTGGAGCAGCCTGCAAGCGGCAGCAACAGCAGGACAAGCATCTTGGCGTTCATGTCGTCATCCTTTGGCGATTGCTTACAGGTTTTTGTAGAGCCATTTGGGCATGTAGTACTTGCGTCGGTTAAACACGCTGCCGACCAGTTTCGCTCCGGCTTGCGTCAGGCGCTGAACCGCGGCCTGGGCCACTTCCCAGCGCGTGTCTTCAGCGCGAACGACCATGATCACGCCGTCTACCTGGGTGCTGATGACCAGGGTGTCGGCGGCCGAATACACCGCGTCGCCGTCGATCACCACGAACCGGTACTGACTGCCCAACTCATCGAGCAACGGGCTCAGTGTTTCAGGCGTCAGGTGTTCGGTGCCCCGTGCAAACCTGCCGTTGGGCAAGACGTGAAAGGGCAGGCTGGAAACGTTCACCACACAGTCCTGCAACAACGGCGGGCTCTGGGTGTTGAACAGCAGGTCGCGCAAACCACGCTCCTTGGACAGCCCAAGCTGCTGGGTCAGGTTGCTGGCGGACTGGCTGGCATCCACCAGCAGCACCTGCCCGCTGCTCATTTGCGCCAGTTGCGTGGCCAGCACCAGGGCGCTGGTGGTCGTGCCTGCGCCGGGGTTGGCGGCAGTCAGAAGCAGGATCCGCAGATCTTGATCGAGCACAGTCGAGGTCAGGTTGGACTCGCTCGGGTTTGCGATAGTCAGGCTTTTTGCAGTTGAACCGTCCATTTAACTCGCTCCGTGGCCGCTGAATACTTTGAAGGGGGTTTTCAACAGGATCTTCAGATCAAGCAGCAGGCTCTGCTCGGCGATATAGCTGAGGTCCAACTCAACGCGCTGGTCGAAGTCGATATTGCTGCGCCCGGAGATCTGCCAAAGGCCGGTCATGCCGGGGTAGATGCTCAGGCGTGCAAGGTGATTGTCTTTGTAGCGATAGGCGTTGAACGAAGTTGGCCGAGGGCCCACCAGGCGCATGTCGCCAGCCACTACATTGAACAGGTTGGGCAATTCGTCGAGGCTGCTGCGCCGCAGAAAGCCACCAATACCGGTGATGCGCGGATCCTTGTCGATCTTGAAATCGATGGCGTCGGCCCCGTGCTTGTTCAGGTGACGCAAGGACTCTTTTAGCTCTTCGGCGTTAGCCACCATGGTGCGGAACTTGTACATGCCGAACGAACGGCCGCGGTAGCCGGTGCGTTTTTGCACGAACATCACCGGCCCTTTGCTGCTGAATTTGATCGCCAGTGCAAGGCCCAACATCAGCGGCGAGATCAGCAGCAGAATCGCCAGCGCGCCGATGCAGGCAACCACCCGATTGGTGCGCGACAATGTCCAGGGCCGACCGCCGTCACGGCCGGACATCCAGCCGCGACCTTGCATGTGAATGGCCGCGTCCATCCGGATTCGGTGCTCGGGATCGAGGCGCTGGTCACGCCTGAGATTTTTGAGCGGTACACCTTTTTCATGTCCAGTCATGGATTCCTCCGCTGAAGTTCAGCCGCGAACGGCGCGTGGGCGATAGGCAGTGGGTAGTAATCGCGAAACCAGGCAATGAAGCGCCCAAGTCCCTCGTCCAGCTCGATCCGGGGCTGAAAACCTGTAGCCGTGGCCAGGTCACTGGCGTCGGCGCACGTGTTGAGCACGTCACCGGGTTGCAAGGGCAGTAACTCCACCACGGCTTTTTGGCCGAGGTGTTTTTCCAGGAGCGCCAGGTAATCCTTGAGCTCCACGGGGTGCTGCCCACCGATGTTGAAGATCCGCCACGGCGCCATGCTGCTGGCCGGGTCCGGTGTTTCACGGTCCCATTGAGCATCGGCTTGCGGCGCACGATCGATCAGTCGGGCGATGCTCTCGATGATGTCGTCGATGTAGGTGAAGTCCCGCTGGTGTTCGCCGTAATTGAACAGCTTCAGCGGTGAGCCTTCGGCAATCGCCCGGGCGAACTGGATCGGCGACATGTCCGGCCGGCCCCAGGGACCGTACACGGTGAAAAAACGCAGACCGGTGCAGGGAATGCCGAACAGGTGGCTGTAACTGTGGGCCATCAGTTCGTTGGCTTTCTTGGTGGCGGCATACAGCGACAACGGGTGATTGACGCCATCCTTGACCGAGTAAGGCGTGTGCTGATTGGCGCCATACACCGAACTCGACGAGGCGTAGATCAGGTGTTTGACCGGGTGCTGCCGGCAGCTTTCGAGGATGTTGAGAAAGCCGCTCAGATTGCTGTCGAGGTAAGCCCGGGGATTCTCCAGGGAATAACGCACCCCGGCCTGAGCGGCGAGGTGGATGACCACTTCCGGTTGTTCACGGACAAACAGAGATTCGATGGCCGAGGCGTCGGCCAGGTCAATCTTTGCGAGCTGGAAACGGCCAGCCTGCTCCTGCACCCAAGCGACGCGATCGTGCTTGAGTTGCGGGTCGTAGTAGTCATTGAAATTGTCCAGGCCGCACACCTGATGCCCGTCGCGAAGCAGCCGCAACACACAGTGGGCACCGATGAAGCCTGCGGCTCCGGTCACCAGTATCTTCATGGGCGCGGCCCCTGGGGCACGACGTGCCGCAGTCCAATGCCGCTGTAATGCAGACCGGCTGCCGCAACGTGTTCAGGGTTGTAGAGGTTGCGCCCGTCAACGATCACCCGCGAGCGCAGTTTGCTGGCCAGCAGTTCGAAGTCCACCACGCGGAAGTTTTTCCATTCGGTGCAGATCACCAGCGCGTCGGCGTCTTCCAGGGTGTCATCACGGGTCGCGCACAGGTGCAGGTCCTTGCGATAGCCGTAGATGCGTCGGCACTCGGACATGGCTTCCGGATCGTAGGCCTGTACGCTTGCGCCTTCGGCCCACAGTGCATCCATCAGATAACGGCTGGGTGCTTCGCGCATGTCATCGGTATTGGGTTTGAACGCCAGGCCCCAGAGCGCGATGGACTTACCGGCCAGTCCGCCAGGGAACTGCGCTTTGAGTTTGCTGAACAGGATATGGCGCTGGCTGTCGTTGACGTCGGTGACGCTGCGCAACAAACGCAGAGGCATGCCGTTGTGTTCGGCGGTATGGAGCAGGGCGCGCAGGTCCTTGGGGAAGCACGAACCACCGAAGCCGCATCCAGGGTAGATAAAGTGATAGCCAATGCGTGGGTCCGAGCCGATGCCCTTGCGCACGGCTTCGATGTCCGCCCCCAGCAACTCGGTGAGGTTGGCCAGCTCGTTCATGAAACTGATACGGGTGGCGAGCATTGCGTTGGCTGCGTACTTGGTCAGCTCGGCACTGCGGTTGTCCATGAACATGATTTTTTCATGGTTGCGGCAGAAGGGCGCGTAGAGCTCGCTGAGCTGCTCGCGTGCCTGATCGTCGTCGGTGCCGACAATGATCCGGTCCGGACGCATGCAGTCGGCCAGTGCACTGCCTTCCTTGAGGAACTCGGGATTGGACACTACCCGCACGTTCAAGGACGCCTTGCCCCGGCGCTGCAGTTCTTCGTTGGCGGCGGCCGTCACCTGGTCCGCGGTGCCGACCGGCACGGTGGACTTGATGATGAAGGTGCGATCAGCCTCCATGAAGCTGGCGATCTGCCGGGCGACATTCAGGACATGGCTGAGGTCGGCGGAGCCGTCTTCATCGGCAGGCGTACCGACCGCGATGAAAATCAGTTCGGCATGTTCGACCGCATCGCTGGCCTGGGTCGTGAATAACAAACGACCGGCTTTAATGTTTTCTTCCAGCGTGCTGGAGAGTCCCGGTTCACTAATGGGCGGTACTGCTTGCTGCAGTTGCCTGATTTTATTCGGGTCAATATCGACACATAAGACACGATGTCCGACATCGGCCAGTGCCGCTGCTTGTATCAGGCCAACATAGCCCGTACCAAATACGCTCACGTCCATATTGGCGTGCCTCGTAAGACGGTTGAGAGATCAAAATGAGACTGTCAAAAGGGGTATAGCCCAGCCGTGGAAAACCGTGTCAGCAAAATGACGTGTTGCAGTCGTAAGACATCCCCGGTTTTTGGGGCTATTTGCCATCAAGTGCTTGCCACCGCTGGATTTGCCGCGGTTTTGAAGGGTTTGAGCGAGTTTCAAGAAAGCGATAAACGGTCATGAGGCGTTTTCGGCGAGTGTCGGAAGGGCTTGAGTGTGTCAGATTTGAGTCAACAATTTTTTGACGCTTTACTCAAATGTCCGACATTTCTTGCGATTTGATGGCCCGGTGCTAGTGTCAAAAAATGGCCGACAATCTATTGGCCAAAAGTCCAGCCGGCGAATGGAAATACAATGATTCGATACCTCAAAGAATTGCTGTTACTGCTGTATCTTTTAAAGAATTACGACTATTACCTCGAACGACTCAGCGCCATGGGGATCGGTATTCCTGTGTTGCTGTTTGGCGGAATGTTTGTCGCGTTAACGATTGCGTTATTTATGACAGCGTACATTCGCCAGACATTGATCCGGCACGTGTTTGCCTTGGCGATGTTCAGCTCTGCAGTTTTTTTCGACGTCTATACCCGGGTCACGGCTGACTACCTGACGTACAGCGGCTTCGTGTCCATGGTGTATTCCGGCGGCTTTATTCAGGAAGCGGTGTATCAGTACCGCGACGCGATCATCAGCGCAGTGCTGGGTGGTCTGCTGCTGTTGTTCGGGATCGGGCTTAAACCGCGTCGGCGGATGCCGTTGCCGGGCGCCTTGTTGGTGGCTGCGCCGGTCATCGGGGTGTTTGTACTTAGCTCGGTGCTGTTTATAAGGGCCGGCGAGGGCGCCCGGGGCCTGCCGATCATGTACACGCCGTTGGCTTACCTGAACCTGTTTGCCTATGAGTCGCTGCATAACACGGTCGGCCCGCGTGAGCCGGTGAATCTGGCGCGTGTGGATCAACCGGTGGGCCACGACATTGTGCTGATCATTGATGAAAGCATTTCCGGCAACTACCTGGACATCAATGCGCCGTTCGGTGTGAACAGCAATCTCAAGGAGCCGCGCCCTGGCGTCGATATTTTCAATTACGGCTATGCCGCTTCCATAGCCAATTGCAGTGCCGACACCAACATCACCCTGCGTTACGGCGGTACCAGGGCTGATTACGTTCGCATCAACAGCACCTTGCCTTCTATTTGGCAGTACGCGAAAAAGGCCGGACTGCGTACCGTCTATATCGATGCCCAGCGCACGGGCGGCAATCTGCAAAACCTGATGAACGACACCGAAATGAAAGACATTGATAAGTTCGTGCAATTCGACCAGACCAGTGTGCGTGACCGCGACATGGCTGCAGCCGCGAAATTGATCGAACTGCTCAACGACAACACGTCCGAATTGGTGGTGATCAACAAAGTGGGGGCGCATTTTCCGGTCCACGACAAGTACCCCGATGCCTTCATGGCCTACCGTCCAACCTTGCCTCGCGGGAAGTTTGTCGAAGTCGCGGACACGGGCACGCGGGATGGCTTCAATGGTCAGCCGGACGACTGGTTGCTGTATCGCAATGCTTACAAGAACACCGTGCTGTGGAACGTCGGGGAGTTTTTCTCAAGAATTTTTGCTCAAGCCAATCTGAATAACGCAGTGCTGATCTATACCTCGGACCATGGACAGGATCTGCACGAGCGAGGTAACCCCGGATTGAATACGCACTGTGGTGGCGATCCGGTGGAGGAAGAGGGGTTGGTGCCGTTGGTAGTGATCCAGGGCAGTGGGTTGAAAACGCTTGATTGGCAGGCGCAACTGGCCGGCAACAAGGATCGTTCCAGCCACTACAACATCTTCCCGACGCTGCTGCAGCTGATGGGTTACGACCTTGCGGGGATCGAGGCGGTGTATGGCAAATCGTTAAGCGTGCCGACGGCAGACGATTTCACTTTCAACTACCGCTTCAACGCACGGTTGGGGGCAAAGCCTCAATGGAAGCATATCGATCTGAACAGCATCGTGACGCCGTCGCAGTCAACGACGAATGTGGCGGTGGGTGAATGAGGTAAACAGCAAAGAATCGCAGTCGGTCTGAAATGACCACCTGCTCCAGCACGCCAGGCTGGAACAAGTGCTCGGCCCGGCAGCGGCCATAGTTACTTGCCCAGTTACTTCGTCGCGGGCGCTGTTCACTTACCGTCTCGGTAGAGCGTTACCGCCGAAGCAATGGCAAGATCAAAAGATCGCAGCCCCGTTTCAATTCGCAACCGTCGCACCCAGTCCCGCCTCGGCCGTACGCGGGGATGCCATCGGATCATGCAACAGCGAATACCCGCGCTCCAGCAACGTGTGGCCAATGAACTGCGAACCCACTTCATTCAAGTGCGAATCGTCCAGGTACAACAACTGCCCCTGGATGATCGGACTGCAAACACCCGCTGGGCAAATCACCTGATTAGGATCGATAAAACGTACCTGCGGAAATTTTGCCCGCACTTGCGCCCAGTAAGAGGGCAGTGCGCTTTGGCTGACCGAGCAATCACGGTCGGTGCCGAACATCAGACGACGGATCGGGCAGCTTGCGGCTTTTTCAATGTGCTGATTGCTCAGAATGACGATCACCTCACCGCTGTTATCCACCGCCCGCTTGATACTCGCCTCGACGATGTCCTTGGCAATGGCGTCCCTGGGCCAGATGGCCGCCATGATCACGTAGGGGTACGTGTTCTGCTCGATCATGCTGAAAACCCGTTCGTTGCGTTTTGCACAATGGGCTGCGTACACCGGTGGCATGTCGGCGGTGTAGCCGATGATCGGCGGGCAGGAGTCCATGGTGTAATCCATGATCGAGAGGTTGTCGGGTTTAGCCAGGATATCGACCATGCCGGTAAAGTGGTTGGCAAACGAATCACCAATCATGATGCCGTCCAGCCCTTCTTTTTTTGCACCCAAACGACAGTGCTCATTGGGCTCGGTGCTGTACAACGCATTGGGCACGTGGCAACCGCTACGGATTTCACTGGGTTTTTTCAGGGTCATCGCTTCCAGTTCCGCAACCCCAGGGCTGAAGCGCTGCGGGAAGCCGTTGAACACAACGCTCAGCCCTGCCAATGCGGCCAATCCCAGGGCCGGAAGGGCAAATCGACGAACGAAGACCTGCGAGAAGTGCCACGTTGCTCCGCCGCGCCGAAACGGCACTTCGACGTAGCGCCAGGACAACCACGAGAGCAGGATCGATACCGCAATCAGCATGCCCCCGACCGGCAGATTGATCGGGATTTCCAGATAATTCAGGTACGCGATCAGCGGCCAGTGCCACAAATACAGTGAATAGGAAATCAAGCCGATGAACACCATTGGCCGGCTCGTGAGCAAGCGCGAGCGCATGTCACCGCTGCCGGCCAGAATCAACAGCGCGGCGCCCAGGCACGGGATCAGGGCATTGAAGCCGGGGAATGTGGAGCCAGCGTTCAAGGCAAACAACGAAAAACCGATCAGCAGGTAGCCCGTCAGCGCAAAACCATGTGCCGCCAGCTTACCGATGATCCGCGGCTGATGCAGGTAGATCCCCAGCAGCCCGCCCAGCATCAGTTCGAAGAACCGCGTCGGCAGCAGGTAATAGGCGGCCGTCGCGAAAATCCCGGTCGCGTATTCGGACGCGGCCACCGCGAGCACCACGCCAACGGCCAGAACCGGCAGCACATAACGCGGCGCCAGGCGGTAAAGCAAGACGATGAACAGCGGCCAGATCACGTAGAACTGCTCTTCAATACCCAGCGACCAGGTATGCAGCAGGGGCGCCTCGCTGGCGTCGGCGGCGAAGTAGTTGCCGTACTTGACCCAGATATAGACATTGGACACACCCAACAAAGAAAGCAGGGCGCTGACGTTGAGCCGGATCAGGTCGACCGGAGAAAGAATGAAAGACCCGACAATCACGGTCGCCAGCAGTACCGTAGCCAATGCGGGGACGATGCGATTGATGCGTCGCTGATAAAAGGACTTCAGCGAGAACGCATTGCGCTTGACCTCGGAAAAGACCTGGGAGGTGATGAGGAAACCTGAGATGACAAAGAAGATATCGACGCCCACGTATCCGCCTGGGAGCAGGCTGGTGTTGAGGTGATGCAACAGCACTGCGATGACCGCCACAGCCCGCAAGCCATCAATGTCGGAACGGTATTTGCCTTGAGTCATGCGCCTGAACATCCCTTAGCTGAAGCTATCCATAGACGTCCGACCCGTGACACCCGCTGTCAAGATTTTGGACACGTACCCCACTTGTCATTTGTAGCTGGAAAATGGCTGTTCGCAATGTAAAAAAGCAAAAGATCACAGGGCGCCGCAGCGCCTGTAGAAATACCTGATCCTGCTGTAGGTGCTGCGGCACGAAAACATCATCTGAGCGGTTTTTTGGCGTCATTAAATAGAACTGCGCTCCGCAGATACCCCGGCAGCAATCGTCACCGGACAAACACCCTGCATGGCCGCTATCCTTGGCCCACGCTCATCGAACGGGTTCACCCATGCTCGAAGTCCACGGTGTCTTCAAAAGCTATGCCACGCCGCAAGGCCCGTTGCCGGTCCTGCAAGGCGTCGACCTGCAGTTGAAACCGGGCAGCAGCCTGGCGCTGATGGGCGAGTCCGGCAGCGGCAAAAGCACGTTGCTGCACCTGATTGCGGGGCTGGACAAGGTCGATCGCGGCAGTATTCGCAGCGGCGAGCATCAGCTGGACCAGATGAACGAAGGGCAATTGGCGAACTGGCGCCGTACCGAAATCGGCCTGGTGTTCCAGCAGTTCAACCTGATCGGCAGCCTGCGCGTGGAGGACAATCTGGCGTTTCAGGCGCGTCTGGCCGGGCGTCATGATCCGCGCTGGCAAGCGCATCTGGTGCAGCGCCTGGGTTTGCAGGCGTTGCTGCGCCGGTACCCGGAACAGTTGTCCGGCGGGCAACAGCAGAGGGTCGCGCTGGGTCGCGCGCTGGCGTCACAGCCCAGGCTGCTGCTGGCCGATGAACCTACCGGCAGCCTGGACGAAGCCAGCAGCGATGAAGTGTTGAAGCTGCTGCTGGAGCTCATCGACGACAGCCCCACGACGTTGTTGATGGTCACGCACAGCCCTCGGGTGGCGGCGCGGCTGGCCGAGAAAGTGGTGCTGCACCGTGGCCGCCTGGTCGGCGCGGGCGAGCGCTGAGGTGCGGGTTTTCCGCGAGACGTTACGGGCACTGCTGAGTCATTGGCGGCAGCACCCGGTGCAGTTTTTCAGCGTGCTGACCGGGCTCTGGCTCGCGACCAGCCTGCTCACGGGCGTGCAGGCCCTGAACAGTCAGGCGCGGGAAAGCTATGCCCGGGCCAGCCAGTTAATCGGTGGTGAGCCCCAAGCCAGTCTCAGTGCACCCAACGGTGCCACTTTTTCCCAGCAAGTGTTTGTCGACTTGCGGCGCGCCGGATGGCCGGTGTCTCCGGTGCTGCAAAGCAGGGTGGTACTCAAGGGGCATGAAGACCAGCGCTTGCAGCTGATGGGCATCGAGCCGATTTCGTTGCCCGGGGGGGCGGCCGTGGCCGGGCAGGCATTGGCGATTGAGCAGATCGTCGGTTTTTTTACTCCGCCGGGCAGTACCTGGATCTCGCCCCAGACGTTGCAGGCGCTGGGTTTTCGAGAGGGTGATCGGCCGGTCAGTACCACCGGTCAGTCCTTGCCGCCGCTGCTCGCGCAGACGGACATGGCCCCCGGTGTGTTGCTGGTGGACATCGGGTTCGCCCAGCAGATTCTCGAACAACCGGATCAACTGTCGCGGCTGCTGTTGCCGAAGGATTTCAGTGCGCCGCTGCCCGATCAATTCAAAGGTCAGCTGCAGCTCAAGACCAGTGGCGAAGAGAACAACCTCGCGCGGCTGACCGAGAGTTTTCACCTGAACCTCGATGCCTTGGGTTTTCTGTCATTCGTGGTCGGCCTGTTCATTGTCCACGCCGCGATTGGCCTGGCACTGGAGCAGCGTCGGGGGTTGCTCAGGACTCTGCGCGCTTGTGGGGTCAGTGCAAGGATGTTGATCGCCTGCCTGATCGTTGAACTGGGTGTTCTGGCGTTGATCGGCGGAGTGGCCGGGGTCGTCAGTGGGTACTTGCTGGCGAGTGTGCTCTTGCCGGATGTCGTTGCCAGTCTGCGCGGGTTGTATGGCGCGGAGGTCGCGGGGCAGTTGAGCCTGAGTGCAGGGTGGTGGATCAGCGGGGTGGGCCTGAGTCTGCTGGGGGCCCTGTTGGCCGGCGCCAACAGCCTGTTGCGGGCGGCGCGTTTGCCGTTGTTGGCGTTGGCCGATCCGCAAGCCTGGCACCAGGCGCATGCACGGTGGTTGCGGCGCCAGGCCTGGGTGGCCGCCACGGCTCTGGTAATCGCGCTGCTGGCGTTGATTTTCGGCGACAGCCTGGCCGCCGGTTTCGTGTTGATGGGAACGCTGTTGATCGGCGCCGCGCTGGCACTGCCGGTGGTACTCAATGCGGTCTTGAATGGCGCATTGCGCCGCAGTCGTTCGGTGCTCGGTCAGTGGTTTCTCGCCGACTGCCGTCAGCAACTGCCGGCCCTCAGCCTGGCGCTGATGGCGTTACTGCTGGCGCTGGCGGCGAACATCGGCGCGGGCAGCATGACCGCCGGTTTTCGCGAGACATTCAGTGATTGGCTGGAACAACGGCTCACCGCCGAGCTGTACCTGAACCCGCAAAGCCCGGCCCAGGCCAGGGAGCTGCAGAGCTGGCTCAAACACCAGCCACAGGTCAGCGTGGTATTGCCTAACTGGCAGGTTTCGGTTCAGTTGCAGGGCTGGCCGGCAGATGTTTTCGGCGTGATTGATCACCCGACCTATCGTCAGCATTGGCCGCTGCTGGAGTCCTTGGGCGACGATCCCTGGGGGCGCCTGGCCAGTGATGACGCGCTGATGCTCAGCGAACAGCTTGCGCGGCGGTTAAAGGTGCGGCTTGGCGATCACTTGACGATTGCGACGCCAAGCGGTCAATGGTCGCCGCGTATCGTCGGGATCTACGCCGACTATGGCAACCCCAAGGGCCACCTGCTGGTCAACGTCGATCACTTGCTGCGCGGCTGGCCGCAGCTTACGCCCAACCGGTTCAACCTGCGCATCGAACCGGCCTCGATCCCGACGTTTTTAACCGCGCTCCAGGCACGCTTTGCCATGGATGACAGTCGCATCGTCGATCAGGCCCGGCTCAAGGGCTGGTCTACCCAGGTCTTCGAGCGGACGTTTGCGGCGACGGCGGCGCTTAATAGCCTGACCCTGGCCGTCGCCGGGGTGGCCTTGTTCATCAGCCTGCTGACCCAGAGCCAGAGTCGCCTCGGGCAACTCGCTCCCCTGTGGGCGCTGGGTGTAACGCGACGCCAATTGATGCTGCTCAATCTCGGGCAGACCTGGCTGCTGGCGGTGTTGACGCTGGTGCTGGCGTTGCCTTTGGGGATAGCGCTGGCGTGGTGCCTGGACACGGTCATCAACGTTCAGGCGTTTGGCTGGCGTTTACCTTTGCGGGTGTTTCCATTGCAGCTGTTGCAGTTGATGGGGCTGGCGTTGCTGGCGACGTTGCTTGCATCGGCATGGCCGTTGTATTCGTTGTATCGCACGCAACCGGCGGATCTGCTGAGGACGTTTGCTCATGAAGATTAGGCTCGCGGTGCTGCTGCTGATGGTATTGAGTGGCTGCGACAATTCGGTGCCGGTGGAGAAGGGCTTCGCGGGGCTGGGGGGGAGCGCCGCTGCTTTTTCGCCCGTGGTGCCTGGCCGCGTTTTCAGCTTTCCGGCGGATCACGGTCCCCATGGCGGGTTTCGGATCGAATGGTGGTACGTCACCGCCAACCTCAAGGACGATCAGGGGCGTGAGTTCGGTGTGCAGTGGACACTGTTTCGCAGTGCGTTGAATGCCGGTCCGACGGCGGCGGGGTGGGCCAGTCAAGTGATCTGGCTGGGGCATGCAGCGGTGACATCGGCGACGGCTCATCACGCGGCCGAGCGTTATGCGCGCGGTGGTGTCGGTCAGGCGGGCGTCAGTCCGGCGCCATTCTCTGCCTGGATCGACGACTGGCGCTTCAGCAGCCAGGGGCCTGACACGCTGACCGACCTGCAACTGAGCGCGCAGGACAAGGGCTTCAGCTATCAACTGCGGCTGACGTCCACCGGGCCGTTGGTGCTGCAGGGTGATCAGGGTTTCAGCCAGAAATCCGAACAGGGACAAGCGTCGTACTACTATAGCCAGCCGTTTTTCCAGGCCAGCGGAACGCTGCAAATCGATGGCAAGCGCTATCAGGTCAGCGGCCCGGCGTGGCTGGATCGCGAATGGAGCAGCCAACCCTTGACCGCCAATCAGACGGGCTGGGACTGGTTCTCCCTGCACCTCGACAGCGGCGAACACGTCATGCTCTATCGCATGCGCCAGCGGGATGGAGATCCATACGTCACCGGTACCTGGATCGATGCTCAAGGCCGCACACAACCGTTGCACGCCAGCGATATCAGCCTTACGCCGCAAGACACCGCCACCGTTGCCGGACGGTCAATGCCGGTGCGCTGGTCGATCAGGATACCCGGCAAAAACCTCGACATTTCCCTCACGGCGCTCAATCCCGATGCGTGGATGGACCTGCGTATTCCCTATTGGGAAGGACCGGTGCGGTTGAGCGGTAGCCAGGGCGGACAGGGGTATCTGGAGATGACCGGGTATTGAAGTCAACACGTCGCCCGTTACGCCTGCGCCTGGCTGATCTTTTGAACTCCAGTCCACCGCAACCCTCTACCGAACGAATACCCGGCAGGAAACCCTTCATGAGCGACGATCTCAAGTTACCCGACCTCGATTCATGGCAACGGCTGTTCGAGGACAAGGCGTATTGGCAGCAATCCCCCGACGCCCATTACAGCGAACTGCTGCGCATTGCGGATGACTTGTTGGGGCAGGGTGCCATTGACCTTGAGCAGTGGCGGGGCTTGAAAGAAAAGGCGGAGCAATCCCACAAGGACTCGCCCCAGGTGAATGTCGCCGAGGAAGTCGACGATCCCGAGGCTTGAGGAGACACGCGATGAAACCGATATCGAAAGACGAACACCCTGACGAACCGCGTCCACCCGGAGAAGTCGAGCGCGACAACGACGCCTTGCGTCCAACGGATCCGAAGCGGCGAGAGGAAAGCGGCAAGGGCACGACCAGCGGCGAATCCACGGCGCAAGAAACTGCGAACACTCCCTGATCAGCGTCTATGCTGATGGACACAAACGGCGCTGGACGCGGGTTCAGCGCCTTTTGTTGCCTCCAATTCACAGGGAAAGTATGACTTATGAAACTTCATGCACTCGCCAAAGCCATGACCCTTGCAACGCTGATGTCTGCTGCCAGCTTCAGCGCCCTGGCTGCAGACATCCCGCTGTCCGAAGTTGTGATTGCCGACCAGGTTGATACCAAAGTGGTGTCGGTTGATGCCCCAAATCACCAGGTTGTGCTTGAAGGTCCCCAAGGTCATCAAGTCCATGTGCAGCTGACGGACCAGGCCAAGGACCTGGGTAATCTCAAGCCCGGCGATAAAGTCAACATTGCGGTTGTACGCTCGGTTGCCGCTTACCTGGACACTGACGTTGATAAGGGCTTGCCAGGTTCACTTGAGCGAGAGGGTGTAAACCGCGCCACCAAGGACAACCCGAATCCGGGTGGTGAAGCGTACCGTCAGGTTCAGGTTCAGCTGCAAATCACCAAGATTGATGTCAAAAACAATCAGGTGACTTTCAAGGGACCGGCCGGTGAATCCAAAACCGTGAATGTCGTTCGGCCTGAAGTACAGGCAAAACTGAAGGATTTGAAAGTTGGGCAGAGTGTGGTCGTTACCTATACGGATGTCTTGAAAGTAACCACGACTCGTTGAGTTGGCCGATACATACAGGATGGATTGTGTTTGGCGAGAGTTCGTCAAACACAATCAATTCTGATGATCGAACCAGTGAGTTTTAAAAGTGTGTCGGGATAATATTTTGGGTGACATTTTATTAAACATTGTGTCGATAAATTTCATCTTCTTAAACACGGACATTGTCGCCGGCTTCAATTAAAATTCACCCGTTCGCCCAGTGTCATGACTCTTTACCAGTGCATGGATTGCCGAGGTCATCATACTGGGCGGGCACCTGATATAAGGCTTTACAAGAAAAAGGGCGACCACAGGGTCGCCCTTTTTTGTTGAAAAATAAAAGAGCAGAAGCAAACAAATGGTTTGTCTTCAGTCTTGTTTCATTTTACGCCAGTCATCCGAACCCGAAGTGCCGCAGACCTCATGCGTCCAGGTAATTTTTCGATAGGCGAAATGCACGTCCTCCAGATGAGTGAAGTGCGAATTCGAAGGATCCTGGCAGTTGTGCATATAGTCTTTGATATGAACGATGACCGCGTCTTCAAGGGTAGTGGTGTAGTAGTGCTCTGGTTTGCTGCTCGTGGTGCGGTACCACTTGATTGTTATAGAGGTCAGTTCCTCGCCAGAGGTGAGGGCTTGAAGGAGCAGCGGCGAGCATTTGTCGAACACTTTTGTAATCATGAGCGGCAAGTGAACCCGCGGACCGGTTGGCTGGCTGGACTGGGGATCTCGCGGACGGGCGACTTCATGGCTGAAGGCTTGAACCATGAACTCGTCTTCGTGACCCTCCTGGTAGCTGTTGCCAACGGAGTCACTGGTAAAAGTACCTGCGGTAATGTGGCCCATCGTCTTTCCAGTGATGGACATGTATGCGGGTGTAGCCATGGCTGCGTTCCTTACTAACTGGGTGGTGGAGCCTCAAGGCGAAACTTGCCGAAGGGCGAAAAGCAGTTAACAAGCGCTGTGCCAATATTAAAAAATGTATATAAATCAAATAGATATATATTCTTATCATTCTCTGTAGTGATTGTTCATGATGTTCTCAGGCGAAGACGTGCAGAAACCTGCGCGAACGCCCGTCAAACCTTGCACATACTTCTGAAGGACGCTTCGTACGCCATGATCAGCAAAACAGCAGGTTTATTGTGCAGACGAGTGCGCAATGGCTTGCTCGCCAGGTTTGACGGCTTGGACGCCGAAGCCGGCTGCAACGAACCGACATTCCCTGTGGTCAATGAAAAGGCAAACCGCGCCTTCGCGCATTCGAATAGCCCTGACCTGGAGTGTGCACGACATGAAAATCCTGATGGTTCTAACGTCCCACGATCAATTGGGTGACACGGGCAAGAAGACCGGCTTCTGGCTGGAAGAATTCGCCGCGCCTTACTACGCGTTCAAGGACGCCGGTGCCCAGCTGACCCTTGTTTCGCCCAAGGGTGGTCAGCCGCCACTGGACCCTAAAAGTGATGAGCCAGATGCGCAAACGGCGGCCACCGAGCGCTTCCGCAAAGATTCTGCGGCGCAGTCGGCCTTGGCCTCGACGGCATTGCTCAGCAGTGTGCGAGCTGAAGATTACGATGGGGTTTTCTATCCGGGCGGCCATGGTCCGTTGTGGGATCTGGCGGAAGACAAGGTTTCCATCGCGCTGATCGAGGCGTTTTACGCGGCGGGTAAACCGGTTGCGGCGGTCTGTCATGCGCCGGGTGTGTTGCGTCATGTGAAGGGTGAGGATGGGCAGCCGCTGGTTAAAGGCAAGCGCGTGACAGGGTTTACCAACAGTGAGGAGGAGGCGGTGCAGTTGACGAATGTGGTGCCGTTTCTGGTGGAGGATGTGCTCAAGGCCAATGGCGGGATTTATTCGAAGGGTGATGATTGGGCGAGTTATGTGGTGACTGATGGTTTGCTGCTGACCGGGCAGAATCCGGCGTCTTCGGAGGCGGTGGCTGAGGCGTTGTTGGCTAAGTTGAAGTAGATCAAAAGATCGCGGCCTGCGGCAGCTCCTGCATGAATTGCAAACGCAGGGGCTGGCGTGTAGCGAGGGCGACTTACAGATCCTCGTTACTGTAGGAGCAAAGCTTGCTCGCGATGGCGCCCTGACAGCCGACTCATATCTCCCAGATACACCCGGATCGAACTGTAGGAGTGAGCCTGCTCGCGATGGCGGCCTGATCGGCGGTGAGATTCTTGCTGGTGTACATATCCATTTCTACGGTCATGGCTGCTATTGGTTTCGCTCTTACAGCGAGTCACTTTCGAAAAGCGCGAAAGTAACCAAAGCGCTCTTGCCCCTTTCGTCCGGTGCCTCGCCTGGGCTCGGCATACCCTCGCTCCGGTCCTGCTCCGTGGGCCCGCCGCGATCGGCCATCCATGGCCGTGCGCGGCTAACCCGGCATCCATGCCGGGTTGCCCACTGCGCAGAACCTGCGCTCGGCCTGCCGATGGGGCAAGCAGATCAAAAGCAGATCAAAAGCCAAAGCGAGGCGGCCTGACAGCCGACCTGACTTTCGAAGCGTACGCGTTCTCCTGTGGGAGCTGGCTTGCCAGCGATGGCGGCCTGATAGCCGACCGATTCTTTCCTGATGTAACCGGATCAAACTGTAGGAGCGAGCCTGCTCGCGATAGCGGTCTGATCGGCGGTGAGATTCTTGCCGGTGTACATATCCATTCCTGCGGTCACGGCGGCTATCGGTTTCGCTCTTACAGCGAGTCACTTGGAAAAGCGCCAAGTAACCAAGCGCTCTTGCCCCTTTCGTCCGGTGCCTCGCCTGGGCTCGGCATACCCTCACTCCGGTCCTGCTCCGTGGGCCCGCCGCGATCGGCCATCCATGGCCGTGCGCGGCTAACCCGGCATCCATGCCGGGTTGCCCACTGCGCAGAACCTGCGTTCGGCCTTCCCATGGGGCAAGAAGATCAAGATCAAGATCAAGATCAAAAGCAGATCAAATGCAAAAAATCTCGTTTACCTGTTCAGCCCAGCGCTTCAAAACACTGCTCAATCGAACGTCGCTGTGTCTCGGCGTACAAGCCTAATTCATCAATGGTCGAGCGCCCCAGGGCTTGTTCGAACGCTTGTCTGTTCGAGTGTTCGCCGTAGTAGCTTTGCGCGGCATCGCCGAGGTTCGACTGGAAAATCCCCGCGGCACTGACGGGCAGGAAGTCTTCATACACCAACGGTTCTACTTGAAAAAAACCTTCATCAAGCAGCTCGTCCAGCGCCAGGGATTTCAGGTCCGAGGTTGCCCTTCCTTTTTCCGTGACGAAGTAGCGAAAGTACGCCAGTTCCTGTTGGCGCATGCCTTCAAGGGTGTCGGGGAATTCGGCGAAGTGTTGTGTCATCAGTGCGTTGTAGCGTGCAGCGTTGCCTTCGTTGGGGAAGTCGTCGAGTTCATCCCGGGCGGCGTTGAGCAAACGGTCATACAGCGCCCTGCCTTTGGGGGTCAGGGCGGCGCCGCGTTGTTCGATTTCACCGAAGCGGGCGCTGTGACTGCCCTGGGTGCTGGTTTGATCGGTGAAGGCGATGGGCTCGTCCAGGGCTTTGAAACTGGTCTGACGCAGCAGGATCGGGCACTGCCGGCGAGGAGGGCCTTCGATGACTGCTTTGGGGGTGATGCCGTGGGCTGGCATTTGCGCCTGGACGATATCGATGTCCAGGGTTCGCGGTGTCAGGTGGTTGATGTGGGGGCCTTTGAATGCCACCACGTCGGCGATCAAGCGATGTTGGGCGCTGAGTTTGCGGTACTGCTCGGCGGTGACGGTGGCGCTGTGGTGCCAGCGGAAGGTTTCAAGTGCCTGTTCGACGAAGTGCCGGGCATCCTCTTCGGTGAGGCCGCCATCGCGTTCCGCGCGATCGATGAGGTTCAGCGCTGCCGGGGTGAAGATCGAACGCTGATCCAATACCGATTGCGCGAAGGCACGCAGTCCCAGGTCTTCGATCAGCTCAAGGCGCAGCAGTGAGGTGAACACTCGAAACGGGCTCACCTGCAACGCCGTTTCATGCACCGCGCGGAACGCCGTGGAATGCACTGGTACGCCAGCCGGGGTCAGGTCGTAGTAACCGACCGGTTGCATGCCCATGACCGCGAACAAGCGGGCGAGGGTGGCCAGTTCGTTGGCCGTGCCTACGCGGATCGCGCCGTGGCGCTCCAGGTCCAGACGCTGGATCTCGCCGGTGCTGTTCAATTGGCTGGCCACCTGCGGATTGGTTTCCAGCACGTGGCGGTTCGTTTGCTCCACCAATGCCATCAACGCGCCGTACAGCGGCACTTCTTCGCGGTACATGTCGGACATCGCTTTGGAGAAGCGTTGGCGGATCAGGTCGGGGCTGACGAAGCTTGGGTGGCTCATGAAGAAATTTCCTGGCGCGGTGACGAAAAGGATGGAGAAAAGATCGCAGCCTTCAGCGACGCCGACAAACGAAGAATCTTACGGACTTCATTCTGCCAAGGACTGCTTGCCCAGCCTGATTGCGCCTGGCTCCAATCCCTGTAGCAACTCGCATACACCACGCTCCCCTCGCCACACCGCAGTCGGACGCAGCCTTCGGCAGCTGCTACAGGGATTGGAGCCGACCGTGCAGTCCCGATTACACCGGAAGGTGCGAGCGGTGGGCGGCCAGGAATTCTCCATACAGACGCGCCGTGTAGGCCGGCTCTTCGACCATGGGCATATGGCCGACGCCTTCGAGAATTTCCACCCGCAGATCTACGATGCCTTTACTCCAGATAGCCACGCTGCTGACATCGATCAGACGATCTTTGCGCCCCCACACCAGCAGCGCCGGGCATTTGATGTCGGGAAGTCGTGGTTCCATCGGCGGGCTGGCGCGAAAGTCTTTGAAGATTTCTTCGAGTTCATCGCGAGACTGTTCGTAGCGCTGGGCGATGGCGTCCAGCACCACGCCGGGTACCCAAGGTGGGTTGGCCATGGTCATGGCGTAGAAATGCCGGAACTCTTCCCGGGAGTTGATCAGGAACGGGTTGTGTCCCTTGGACAGCTGCCGTTCCAGGTCACTGATTTCGGGAGCCGTGACGCCGGCGGGATCGATGAGGGCGACCGAAGCGATTCGGTCGGGGTAGGTGGCGGCGAGCCAGGCGGCGATGTAGCCGCCCATGGAATTGCCGATCACATGGACTTTCTCGACCCCGCACACATCGAGCAACTGGATCATGCGTTTGGCCTGGAGCGCAATGTCATAACCGCCACCGGCCTTGAAGCCGGTTTCACCGTGGCCGGCGATGTCGGGAATGATCACCCGGTGGCTGCCGACAAAATGTCGGGCGAAGCGTAACCACAGGTTCTTGTCGGCGCTGTAACCGTGGAGCATCAACACGCTGCTGGTGGCTTCGTAGGGGCCACCTTGCCAGGTCGACACGGTCATTTCGCTGATCGGTACGACGATCTTGTGGAGTCGATATAGCCTGGCTTCGATGGTGACGCTCAAGTCATAAAGCACGTAGCCGATTGCGGGGTAGCTCAACCAGCTCCAGGCGATGAAAACGGCAATTGCGACAACCAATAGAAGCATCAGCGTCTTCCTTTTATCGGATCAGGAGAGGATGTGGTCGGCGGGTTTCAGTGCCCGGGTCAGCCGGTGATAGCTGAAACTGAATCCCGGAAACATGGCTATCACATGCCCGCTCCGGCTGTGATACCAACTGTGGCAGCCTCCGGATTTCCACACCGTGCGCTCCATTTCTCTGTGGATCATTTCAGTGTAGGTGCGTTCCGCGTTGGGGCGCACTTCGATGCTGCGCAAACCCCGATTTTTTAACGTAAGAATGCAGTCGAGGATGTAATTCATCTGCGATTCGATAATGAACAGCGCCGAGGTGTGGCCGATCCCGGTGTTGGGGCCGGTGACGATGAACAGATTGGGGAAGTCCGGCAGACTGGTGCCCAGATAGGCGCGGGGGTATTGCGCCCAGACGTCCTTCAGTTGCGTGCCGTTTTTTCCGCTGACCGGGTAGGAAATCACCCCGTCGGTCGCGTCGTAGCCGGTGGACCAGACGATCAGGTCAACGTCGATGTGCTGACCGTCCTCAGTGATGATGCCGGTTTCATCCAGGCTGGCGATGCCGTTTTCCCGGCTGTGCAGCGTCACGTTGCTGCGTCCGAGTGCCGGATACAAAGTGCTGGAGACGATGATTCGCTTGCAGCCGATGGCGTAGTCCGGGGTCAGTTTGCGGCGCAGCTCGGGGTCGGGTACCTGTCGCTTGAGAAAGCGCAGGGCGTGTTGCTGCACCAGCCGAATCGCCGGTTTGGAGTATTTGAACGCAATCACCCTTGTTTCAAACTGCCAGTAGATCATCCAGCGCAGCAGCGTGTAGGCCGGTTTCAGCCCGAGCAGCCAGCGCTGGAAACGGCCGAACGTACGGTCGGCGCGGGGCAACACCCAGTGCGGTGTGCGCTGGAACACATGCAAGTGCTCAACGTCCGGTGCGATCACCGGAATGACCTGCGCGGCGCTGGCGCCGCTGCCGACGATGGCCACGCGTTTATGCCGGTAGTCGTAGGTGTGATCCCAGCTGTTGGTGTGAAAAGTCTTGCCCTTGAAGCGCTCCTGGCCTTTGAAGTGCGGGACCACCGGTTGGCTGAGCGGCCCCGTCGCATTGATCACAAATTGCGCATAAAAAATGCCTTTGTTGCCGGTGTGTACCGCCCAGCGTTTGTTGGGTTCGTCCCATTCAATACGTTCGACGTTCGTTTCCAGTTCCACCTTTTCCCGCAGGCCGAAGTGCTCCACGACATGCTGGGTGTAGCGGTGCAGCTCGGCCTGGCCGGCGAACATTTGCGTCCAGCGAAAGGGCGCGAAAGACAGGGAATACAAAGGTGAAGGGACGTCCACCGCCGCGCCGGGATAGGTGTTCTGGCACCAGGTGCCACCGAAAAAATCCCGCCGTTCCAGCAGGCGAAAATCGTCGATACCGGTTTTGAGCAAATTGATCGCCGCGCACTGGCCGCCAAATCCACTGCCGATGATCAGCACCTGGAAAGTCTGCATGAGCCTCCTTTATCGAGATCGAACGAAACTATCCCTTATGAAACCATCCCTCATATATAGACCACCTCTTGCGCCTGAAGCGATCTCGTTTGGCCGCCGGCCGGTGATGGCTATTTAACGTTACCCTGATAGACTCCGAGCACACACGCAACCCCGGTGTCATCAGGTTTCGTTCAGTGGCGTAGAGGCCTCTATGGAAAAAGCGCGAGTCAAGGGACTTTCATTGGCAAGGAGGCTCTACACGTCGCGAACCCTGGGTTTGGCACTTGGCCTTTTGTGCGTTGGCGCGGCGATGCATCCCCTCAACCCGGCCCCTTGGGTCTGGGTGGTGATGCTGCTCAATGCCGTTGTGTGGCCTCATCTGGCTTACCAATGGGCGCGTCGGGCGCCGGTTCCCTACCACGCCGAATACCGCAATCTACTGGTCGATGCCTTTTTCGGCGGCTTCTGGGTGGCGGCCATGCAGTTCAATCCGCTGCCCAGTGCCGTGACCATTTCCATGATGGCCATGAACAACGTCGCGATCGGCGGGTTGCGGTTTTTGCTGGTGGCTACGGTCGCGCAGATCCTGGGCGTCGGCGTCGGCCTGCTGATATTTGCCCCGGCTTTCATTCCTGAAACCAGTCAATTTCAGCTGTATGCCTGTTTGCCTTTGCTGTGTTTTTACCCGCTGGCACTGGGCTGGATCTGTTTTCGCCAGGCCTACACACTCGGTCAACACAAGCGTGAATTGCTGGCCTTGAGCCGTACCGACAGCCTGACCGGCCTGCTCAATCACGGGGCCTGGAAAGATCAACTGGAGATCGAGTTTCAGCGTTGCCAACGTCAGCGTAGGGGGGGTGCAATCGCGCTGATCGACATCGATCACTTCAAAACCATCAATGACACGTACGGCCATGTCGCCGGGGACATCGTCCTGCGGCAGTTGAGCAAGATGCTTAAACAAAACCTGCGAGCCGCCGATCTGGCGGGGCGTTACGGCGGCGATGAGTTCTGCGTCATTCTGCCGGACCTGCCCCTGAGCAGCGCGGCGGCCGCCATGGATTCGTTACGGGATCGCTTCGCCACGCTGGGCTACGAGCAGAATCCGGCGTTGAAGGTCAGCCTGAGCATCGGAATTGCCGCATTCGATCCGGGCCATGCCGATGCCACCCTGTGGCTTAACGACGCCGACCATGCGCTGTATGAAGCCAAGACCACCGGCCGCAACCGCGTGATTTGCAGCAGCGATAGCCGGCCTCATCATGAGTTGCTGGATTCGGTATAGGGTACGAACAGGCTGGATGCCGTAGGGCATTGCAAGATCAAAAGATCGCAGCCTCGTTTCACTCGACAGCTCCTACAGGGCCGGGGCATGCATGGCCCCGACCGCTGACGCGCTACTCCTTGACGCTCATGAACTCTTCAGCCCAACGAATGTATTCCTCGGGCTGCGTGTAGGTGTGCGTCAGTTCGGTGGCGCTCAGATCCGAGGCCTGGGTAAACATTTGCCGTTGTTCCCGCAGACTGTCGTACGTCGCTTTGATGGCCGCGAAATACGCTCCGTGGCCGTCGATGGTGACCCGCACGCCGAGTTCGGCGAGGCGTTTATCGTCGCGTAGCAGCGGGTTGCCGTAGGTCACCAGCATCAAGGGTACGGTCAGGTGCTCGGCAAGCTGCTCGAGGTGCTCGAAATCCCGAACGCCGACCATGCAGATCCCGTCCGCCCCGGCGCGCTGGTACTGCTGGGTACGGCTGATGATTTCCTGGACCGGCAGGATCCCTGCGTTGGTTCGGGCGACGATCGCCATCTCCGAATCAACCCGGGCTTCCAGCGCCGCGCGGATCTTGCCGACGCCCTCGGCAACCGTGATCAAATCGGTGGACTTGCGCCCGAACTGCGCGGGCAGGAGGGTGTCTTCAATCGTCAGCGCGGCAATGCCGGCACGTTCGAGTTCGACGATGGTGCGCATGACGTTCAGCGCGTTACCGTAGCCATGGTCGGCGTCGGCGATCACCGGCAATTGGGCGACACGGCCGATGCGCGTGGCTTGCTCAGCAAACTCGCTGAGGGTAATCAAGGCAAAGTCTGGGGCGCCCAGCACCTGCAGCGACGCGACCGAACCGCCGAGAATGCCCACTTCAAAACCCAGGTCCGCGGCAATGCGTGCTGACATCGGGTCAAAGACCGACGCGGTGTGATAGCAGGTATTGGCAGCGAACAGCTCGCGAAAATTACGGCGCAAATCTTGATGAGATAGCCTGGACATAAGAGTTCCACCAATGGAATGGAATGGAAGGGCTTGAGCAAAAGTGTCAACGCCGAAGAAACAAAAGGCTATCACGGGGACGAAGGGGAAATGATGACGAATTTGCAGAAGGACTGACGCAAGGCGGTTTCTGTGGCGAAGGCGGCGGTGATTACGCCGCCACAGCCTTCAGTTGTCGGTTGACCAGCGGTATGGCTCTTATCGAGTCCCCGGGCTGCAGTTGCAGGCGCTTGGCGGTCTGTCGGTCGACGATCAGGCTGTTGCCATCCTGCCACGCTGGGGCTGCAGTGATACGGCAGTTCTCCATGCGACGATTATGGATCAGCCAGACCTGCGCCCGGTTATCTGGCGTGCCGATGGCCAGGATCAGCGGTTCGCTGTCGCGCACGGTGCGGATGTTCGTCATCGGCGCCTCGATGATCGGACCGCCGTCGAAGATATCGATGTACCCCTTGTGCGCAAATCCCTCGGCCTCAAGAATCTTCAACGCCGGCGCTGTATTGGGGTGGGCTTTGCCGATCACGGCCTGTGCCTGTTCGGTGAGCAAACAGGTGTAGAGGGGCTGGCGGGGCATCAGTTCCGCGATGAATGATTTGCTGCCCGATCCGGCCAGATGGTCGGCCTGACTGAAATCCTTCTTGAAAAAATGCCTGCCCAGGCTGTCCCAAAACGGCGAGCAGCCTTGCTCATCAGCACTACCGCGCAGTTCAGCGATCAGTTTGTCGCCGAACAGGTGCGTGAATTCAGCCACAAACAGCAGACGCCCCAATGACAGCAATCGTCCGTTATTGCCCCAGCGATGATCCAGGCGCAGGAACAGCGAACACAGCTCCGATTGCCCGGTCATTTCATTGTTCAGAAACAGCGTGGGAATCTGACGCTGGATGCCCAGGTCCGGTGCAGAACTGACGGTGACGCCGACGCGATAGTTGTACCAGGGCTCGCGCATACCGACCGCTCCCGTCAGGGCACTGATTCCGACAACCTGTTGATCGTCGTCTTCGAGCACGAACAGGTAATCGGCATCGGCACGTTCCACTTGTTCGGCGAACGTGCGTTGCGCCCAGCGCACCCGGTGGAACAGTTGTTCTTCATTGGCTGGCAGGGTGGTGAATCCGGGACCGGCTTCGCGCACCAGCGCGAGCAACGCAGGCAGGTCGGTGACACTGACCGGACGGACTAGCATGTTGAAGCTCCTTCTTCGCGACTGCCCGGGCGCAGTCGTGGGAAACGTTGTCGGGCGCTCGTCAAAGGGCGATCAACCGTATCCGGCTGCCTTCGCTCACGTTCAAGGCAGCGCGCATCCCGGCGTCAAGTACCACTGGTTGCCCAGGGTTGACGTCCAGTTCGGCGACAATCGCCCGATAGCCCTTAAGTAAATCGTTGCTCACCAGATAGCGGCCACGGGCATCAATGGAGGACCCGGCTTTTACCGTGGCGATATGACTTTGGGCGATGGAGCGGATGTCGCAAAGCCGGGCTTGCAAGGTAGGACCGCCGTCAAACAGGTCGACGTACTGACAGGTATCGAACCCCTCACGCTCGAGGATATCGAAGGCTTCCTGGCCATCGGGATGGATGCGTCCGACGCAGTCGCGTGCCGTCTCGGGCAACATCGGCAGGTAAATCGGGTAGTGGGGCATCAGCTCCGCAAGGAACGTCCGGCTGTTCATACCGCACAGCTTTTCCGCCTCGGCATAGGGCAGGTCGAAGAAATGCTTGCCGACTGCGTCCCAGAACGGCGACCCGCCTTCATCGTTGCTGAAACCGACAATCTCCGTGATTACTGTGTTGGCAAAACGGCTTGAGTGAGCACCGATAAACAACAGTCGAGCCCGGGACAGCAGTTCCGAAAACGGCGACCGAACCCACTCGGCGTCAATATGAAAACCCCGCAACAAGGTATGGCCGCTCAGGTCATGACACAGCGACAGTGTGGGTACGTCATGCTCGATATTGAGTTCACGCGAGGCACTGGTGTAGTGACGGTTGCGCAGGCTGTAGAAGGGCTCGTTGTAGCCGGCAGTGGCCAGGATTTCCGAACAGCCCACCAGGCGTTGGCACGTCAGATCTTCCAGGACGAAGAAATAATTCTCCGGGCCATGATCTTCAACGTCTTTTTCGAACGAGGCACAAGAGTCGAGTACCCTCTGGCGCAAGCGTTCAGCGTCGTCCGGCAAGGACGTGACACCCACCAGGCTTTCGCGGGCAAGTCGCTGTAACTGGGGCAGGTCGGTTAACTCGACCGGGCGTAAGACCAGCATGGACGTACTCCTGTATCAAAGGGTTCGGTGGCACGCACCCAACCTGACTATCACTGTCGGTTTCCACGCATTGCTCGGGCGGTACCCTGATGTGTGTTCAGGTGCCGCTCTTCTTCTGTGTCAGCTTTTTAGTGTTGAACGGTATTACGATGACGTGTTGAACACCTGTTGTGTCATCGGGCAAACACTGGGTTATCGAAGGTGATCATTCAGGGCGGTTAGACAGAGCGTCCGTGCTTCTGCTGGATATTTTTCCTGTGTTTTCTGCTTTCGCGAAATCAGTATTTATGGAAGCCAGGGTGCCTGTCTAGTGAATTTTTGCCAGGCGTTTCAACGCCTTGAATAAGGCGAAAAGCCCGTATGCCAAGGGCTACAAGAATGACGCTCCTGTGTGTAGGCCCTTTCCAAAATTGGTGTAAGACAATGCCTTTTTCTACGCGTTAATTAATGAAAGCCGCGCAAACGAAATGCTCCCGTTGGCGTGGGATACGGCACAATTAAGCAATCATCCACGGCCTGTTGCCGTGCTCCGAACCTTTTGATCGAGTGATTTTTTGTGCAGGCGACCCGTTTGACTTTGATTTGCCACGCTCGAACCGTCGCACAAAAATTAGGGCGTTTTCCTACAAATGAGCCTGTGGAAATAAAATGGCAGTCGGCAGAGGGTTCGCGCGCTGCCTTTTTCAAAAAAGCGCCACGCTTTCTGTGTGGACCGGAATTGCGCACCCGGCAAACGGCTGAGTTTTACGCCAATGATGTCGAGGTTGCCGAGGCATTGCGCGATTGCGATTTCGGCCGATGGAGCGGGGCGCAGATCGATGACTTGCAGCAGTCAGAACCCGAGGCCCTCGAGGCCTGGCTGGCTGACCCGGCTTGCGCACCCCATGGTGGCGAGTCGGTTGCACAACTTCTTGAGCGAGTCGCCGCCTGGCTGACGACCCTTGAGGCAACCCCCGGGCACGTCGTGGCATTCACCCATCCCTTTGTCATTCGCGCCGCGCTGACCCATGTCTTGAACTGTTCGGCGTTTAATCAGATCGATGTTGAACCGCTGTCGTCCACCGAACTTCGCTACAACGGGCGCTGGCGACTGCGCTTGCCAGAGACGGTTATAGAGGACGCAAAACGATGAAAAAGCTTCTGGTGATCGGCATCGGTGCGGGCAACCCCGACTACATCACGATGCAGGCGGTAAAGGCGCTCAACCTTGTCGACGTGTTTTTCCTCATGGACAAGGGTGAAAGCAAAGACAAGCTGATCGAACTGCGCCGCGAGATCTGTGAGCGCTACATTACCGATCACGCCTATCGCTTCATCGAAGCCCACAGCCCGGAGCGCGAGCGCGGTGATGTGGACTACACGACCAGCGTCGATGATCTGAATCTGGCCAAGCAGCGCACGTTCGAACGGCTGATCAACGAGCAAATGTCCGACAACGAGTGTGCCGGTTTTCTGGTGTGGGGCGATCCGGCGTTGTACGACAGCACTGTGCGGATTTTGCAGGCAATCCTGGCGTCAGGCGTTTGTGTATTCGATTTTGAAGTGATTCCCGGCATCACCAGCGTTCAGGCGTTGGCAGCGCAGCACAAGGTGCCGTTGAATGGGATCGGGCGGTCGATTGAGATCACCACCGGGCGCCGTCTGGCAGCGGGGCAGGTGAGCGATGCCGACAGCCTGGTGGTGATGCTCGATGCGCAAGATGCCTACCATCAGGTGGCTGATCCGGAGACCGAGATTTATTGGGGCGCTTACCTGGGGACGCCGGATGAAATGCTTATCAGTGGCAAGCTCAAGGACGTGGCGCAGGAGATCGAGCGGGTGCGCAAAGCTGCCCGAATGGCCAATGGCTGGATCATGGATACCTATTTATTGCGTAAGCCTTGAGATGTGTTGCGCCTGAGCAGGCCTCATCGCGAGCAGGCTCGCTCCTACAGTGATTTAAATAGTTCGCAGATTTTGTGTACACCACCTTTCCATGTAGGAGTGAGCCTGCTCGCGATGAGGCCGTCAAAGCACACCTCAAACCTCCAACTTGACCTCGCGCCCAAACCGCTCCCGATACACCGACGGCGGCACGCCGACCACACTGCGAAAGGCCACCCGAAAAGTTTCCACCGATCGATAACCACACCCCATGGCAATCTGCTCGGTGTTCTGATTCGTGCTCTCCAGTAATTCCCGCGCACGCCCCAGGCGCTCATGCTGTAGCCAGGCTTTGGGGAGCAGGCCGGTGGCTTCAGTGAATCGCCGCAAGAACGTTCGTTCGCTCATGGCCGCCTCACTGGCCATATCGCGCACCTCCAGTGGTTGATGCAAGCGTTCCCGGGACCATTGCATGACGCGGGACAGGTCGCTGCGCGGCGTAGGACTGACCGGTGAAGGAATGAATTGCGCCTGCCCGCCGGTGCGTTGTGGCGACATGACCAGGCGACGTGCCACCGAATTGGCGACCAGGGTGCCGAAATCCCGGGCCACCAGGTGCAGGCAGGCATCGATGCCGGCGGCGCTGCCAGCTGAGGTGATCAACTGACCCGAGTCGACGTACAGCACCTGCGCATCGACCAGGATGTTGGGAAATCGCTCCGCCAGTTCCGTGGTGTAGCGCCAATGCGTCGTGGCGCGGTGACCATCGAGCAATCCGGTCGCCGCCAGCACGAAAACCCCAGAGCATATCGACAGCAACCGCGCACCCCGCGCATGGGCTCGACGCAGGCCGTTGAGCAAGGCTTCAGGCACGGGGGCACTGCGGTCGCGCCAGCCGGGGATGATGATGGTCCGGGCCTCTTCAAGCAGTTCCATGCCGCCATCCGCCAGCACCTGAATGCCGCCCATGGCGCGCATCGGGCCTTGATCGACCGCGACAATCCGGTGCCCGTACCAGGGGAATTCGAACTCGGGTCGGTCCAGGCCGAAGATCTCCACGGCGATGCCGAATTCGAAGGTGCAGAGGCCGTCATAGGCCAGAATCGCGACCAATCCAGGGGTTCGTTGCATTTGGCGGAAAGTTCCCGGTGAGTGTCTTGTGCGCCACTTTAGCCTCAAGCATCAGGCCGATAAAGTGGTCTCACACCCAAAAACACTCTGGAGTACAGCCCATGACCAGTCTTGTCCGTGAGATTCCTGCCGCGCCCTCGGCCATTGCCCTGATGCATTTCAGCAACCGTCTGACCTTCGAAACCGATTGTTCCGACGTCTTCAGCAGCCAACAGGCAGGCGATGTGGATTTTGTCCTGGTGGACGTACGAGGCCCGATGGCGTTTGACCGGGGTCATGTGCCGGGCGCGATTAACATCCCGGGGCGGCTGCTGACCGCTGACGCGTTGGCGGCCTGGCCGAAATCGACCCTGTTCGTTGTCTATTGCGCCGGCCCCCACTGCAATGGCGCGAACAAGGCGGCGGTGAAACTGGCGGCGCTGGATTATCCGGTCAAGGAGATGATCGGCGGGGTGACCGGTTGGCTGGATGAGGGGTTTGAGTTGAGTGGAGCAGTGCAACGTTCCGTCAATACGGTGATTGGCTGCGAATGTTGAAGTAACCGAAAAGATCACAGCCTTCAAACGCAAGCCTCCCACCACGCATCCAGTGTCACCTGCAACCAATCAAAAACCTTTGCGTACGCCGCGCTGTCCGGCTGCCCTCGTGGCAGCGGTGATTCCTCGGCGAAGAATTCATTGAGCGTCGCCACCGATTCGGCGTTCCACTCGGGATGAAATTGCAGTCCCACCCGGGTCGGCCCGACGCTGTACATCTGCTGTTCACAGCGATCACTGCGAGCAAGGCATTGCGCCTGCGGCGGCAGGTCGATTGCGTCTTCGTGCCACTCCAGCATGCTCAATGCCTGGCCATCAGTGAATGTGACAGTGGTCCAGCCCGTTTCCGGGCTGTCCATCCGCCGGATGTTCCCGCCAAGACCCAACGCCAGCAGCTGCGCCCCCAGGCAGATGGCGAACACCGGAGCCCCGCGCTCCAGAATGCCTGCCAGCCACTGACGTTCGGCTTCCAGCCAAGCCGGCCCGGCGTTCGATTCATAAGGCCCGCCCAGCAGGACGACTGGCTCAGCGCTCATCGGCGGCAACTCGCCCAGATAAGCGCGAAAGACCGTCAGCGACAACCCACGAGCCTGCGCCCAATGAGCAATCGCACCGGGGCCTTCAGCACTGTGGTGTTGTATCACATTCAACGTCGTCTTCTCGCTGCTCATGCCTGCCACCTTTTTATAAGTATTTGTCGCCTAAACACAATTCGCTGCTCTGCAGCCGCTCTAGACTGCCGGCCACTTCGGTCGCCGCCTATAGCGCTGACGCCCGAAAGCTACCAATCGAACGCTGCCAATAAAAGCCTCCGCATACAGGAGTTATAAATGAAGAAGCTAGTGATGTTCGGTGCTCTGGCACTGTCGATGCTGTCCCTGACCGCTGTGGCTGATGACGCCAAGCCGATCCGTATCGGGATCGAAGCCGGTTACCCGCCATTCTCGATGAAAACCCCTGACGGCAAGCTCACCGGTTTCGACGTGGACATCGGCGATGCTCTGTGCGAGCAGATGAAAGTGAAATGTACCTGGGTCGAACAAGAGTTCGATGGCTTGATCCCGGCGCTGAAGGTCAAGAAAATCGACGCCATCCTGTCGTCCATGACCATCACTGACGACCGCAAGAAAAACGTTGATTTCACCATCAAGTACTACCACACACCCGCGCGATTCGTGATGAAGGAAGGCGCTGACGTCAAGGACCCGCTGACCGAACTCAAAGGCAAGAAAGTCGGCGTGTTGCGTGCCAGTACCCACGACCGCTTCGCCACTGAAGTGCTGCAACCGGCCGGTATCATCCTGGTTCGTTACAGCTCCCAGCAGGAAGCCAACCTTGATATGGTTTCCGGTCGCCTCGACGCCATGCTGGCCGATTCGGTCAACCTCGACGACGGTTTCCTGAAAACCGACGCAGGCAAGGGCTTCGCGTTTGTCGGGCCGACCTATGAAGACGCCAAGTACTTCGGTGGCGGTGCCGGTATCGCTGTGCGCAAGGGTGACAAGGAGCTGGCGGACAAATTCAACACCGCCATCACTGAGATCCGTGCCAACGGCAAGTACAAGCAAGTGCAGGACAAGTACTTCAATTTTGACGTTTACGGCGAGTAAACGATTCGTTTAAAAAATGGCAACCGCTGACAGGGTTGCCATTTTTTTTTCATTAGATATGAGAAACCTGTGGGAGCAAGGCTTGCCCGCGAAGGCATCGTGTCAGGCGCCATTCATATTGAGTGTACCGACGCCTTCGCCGGCAAGCCTTGCTCCCACAGGTGATTTCAGCGCCACTTTTACGGGAGCTCCCCCATGCAACGCATCGACCATCCACTGCCCTGGAGCCACCTGGGGACCGAGCGCACACTCAGCGTGTTCCGTTACGGCGCGGGCACTCGCAAGGTCTACATCCAGGCCAGCCTGCACGCTGACGAGTTACCGGGCATGCGCACCGCCTGGGAACTGAAAAAACGCCTGGCTGAACTCGAAGCCCAAGGGCAGCTGCAGGGTGTGATCGAACTGGTGCCGGTGGCCAATCCGATCGGGCTCGATCAGCACCTGCAAGGCAGTCACATGGGCCGCTTCGAGCTGGGCAGCGGCAAGAACTTCAACCGCTCGTTCGTCGAGCTCAGTGCACCGGTGGCCACGTTGATTGGTGATCGCCTGGGCGACGATGCACTCGCTAACATCACGCTGATTCGCCAGGCCATGGGCCAGGTACTCGACACCTTGCCGGCACCCACCTCGCAATTGGAGGCCATGCACCGATTGCTACTGCGCCACGCCTGTGACGCCGACATCACGCTGGATCTGCACTGCGACTTCGACGCAGCGATTCATCTCTATGCGTTGCCGCAACACTGGCCACAGTGGAAGTCGTTGGCCGCGCGCCTGAAGGCCGGTGTCGCGTTGCTCTGCGAGGATTCCGGTGGCAGCTCGTTCGATGAATCCTGTTCATCGCCGTGGCTGCGCCTGGCGCGGGCCTTTCCCGACGCGGCCATTCCCCCGGCCAACCTGGCGACGACGCTGGAGCTGGGCAGCATGGGCGATACCCGAGTCGATCAGGCCCAGGCCAATGCCGAGGCGATTCTCGGGTTCCTCGCCGAGCAGGGTTTCATCAAGGGAGACTGGGCGCCGGCGCCGGATGAATGCTGTGAGGGCATGCCATTCGAAGGCACCGAGTACCTGTTTGCGCCGCATCACGGGGTCGTCAGCTTCCTGCGCGAGGCCGGCGAATGGGTGGAGCAGGGGGATGCCTTGTTCGAAGTGGTCGATCCGTTGAATGACCGGGTGACCACGGTACGCGCCGGGACCAGCGGGGTGTTGTTTGCCATAGATCGTGGGCGCTATACCCAGCCTGGCACGTGGCAGGCGAAGGTGGCAGGGCGCGAGCCGATTCGGGTAGGGAAGCTCATCAACGATTGATGAATCGCGGCACTGCACTTGTGGCGGTGATAAGGGGTGTTAGGCTCCACCTCGAATCCTGCACATGTGAAGGAAGGTTTATGTTGAAGTTTCTCGCTCTGCTGACGCTCCTGGCGTCGGCCGCTGTCCACGCTCAAACCCCGCTGCAAACCGACCTGCCGCTCAAATACCTGGAGCAGACCCAGCCCGATTCCCGTGATCAGCCGCTGGTGATTTTCCTCCACGGTTATGGCAGCAACGAGCAAGACCTGTTCGGTATCAAGGACGAGTTGCCTGCCACCTACACCTACCTGTCGGTACGGGCGCCGATCGTGATGGAAGAGGGCAGTTATCAGTGGTTTCGCCAGAAAGGCAAAGGCGCCTACAACGGCGAGACGGATGACCTGAAAACCAGCGGCCAGGTGTTGCTGGATTTCATCGCGCAAGCCGCGAAGAAGTACCACACGCAACCGAACAAGGTGTACCTGGTGGGTTTCAGTCAGGGCGCGATCATGTCCTACGAAGTGGCGTTGCGGCATCCCGAGGCCGTCGGCAGCATCGCAGCCTTGAGCGGGCGAATTTTGCCGGTGCTCAAGTCCGAATTGAAACCGGATGAAAAACGCCAGAACCTGGGGATTTTCATTGGTCATGGCACCGCCGACACGCGCCTGCCGTTCAAGGACGGCACCGACGCGAACAGCCTGTTGCAAAGCCTGTCCCTCAAACCTGAGTTTCATGCCTACGAAGGCGTGGGTCATTCCATCAGTGCCGTGGAGATGCAGGACCTCAGCGCCTGGTTACAGCGCCTCAATCCCTGAGTGTTACTTGCCGCTGACCATCTGCTTGATCAACGTTTCATGGGCGGCCATATCGCCGGGGCGGGAAATGACCTGAACCAAGGCCATGTGGCTGCCTGATGCTGCCATCAGCGTGGTGTTGAGGGTCTGGCCGCCACCGCGTGTGGCGGTACTGTCGATCTGGCGCAGCCCTAGCCCGGTCTTTTTCAGCGTCAGGCTTTTTTCGCTCAACTTGTTGTAGTCAGGCAGTGCTTTGCGCTGTGCCGCGTCGAAGTCGGCCGCCGTGCCGTCGAGAAACTCGCCATCGTTGTCCTTGACCTTGACGCCCTCGGGCAAGCTGTTTTCAGCCGTGATGATCACGGTTTTGGTGGTCTCGTTGGAGTACATGGTCCCGCTTGCGCCAGTAGAGCTGGCGGGCAGCGGGTTGGCGATGAAACCCTTGGGCAGGGTGAAGGTAAACTTGCCGCCCAGCATGGAGACTTTCTGGCTGGGCGCCGTGTCTGTAGCCGTGGCCTTGGCCGCTTGCGCATTCAAAGCCCCGAGGCTGGCAACCGCCATCAGCAACAGGACAACGGCTTTCTTACTCAACAGTGACATTCAAAATCTCCAGAGATGGTCGCGCAATGCGGGCGATCATCCCATGGAGGCCATGAGGCATTCCAGCGCGGGGTAACGGGCGGTAGTGCCCTGGTGCTGTGAGTCAGTCCGCTTGGTTCTGTGGGAACCGATTGCGACGGGCGGGCTTGTTGCGCTAACTGTTCGATTTAACCGAACGTGTGGACGGCAGACTCGCAGGTTTTGCCAGCAAGCGTTTAGTCACCCCCAGCATCAACACCGAGACCGCCACGCTCACAGCAAAAGCGCTCAATCCCATGCGGGGTAGGGTCAATGCCAGTACCAGGCAAAAGGCGGCGAACGAGTACATGCCCGTTGCGGTGGCTCGCAGCAACGCGGCAGTGAATGCGGGCCCGCGGGTTTGCTGGGAGAACACCGCCATTACGCTGCCCAGCACCGGGAACACCGCCAGCAGTCCACTCCAGCGTTCGCCCACGGTGCTGGCCAGCAAGGTAACCGCCAGGGTCAGCAAGGCACCGGCGACCATGCGCAGCAGCAATTTGTCGGACTTTGGCGCAGGCCCGGACACGATGGGCTGCACCGCAGGAAACAGGTAAGGCGCTGCCAACAGCGCGGTGGCGGCGGCGATGACCGAGAACACCAGGGACGCAGGGATCAGCGACAGCACTGCGGCCACCAAGGCCCACACCAGCAATGAAACCACCAAGGCCCACGGCCAGCCCTTGCGTTGTGCTACCTGGGCGTAGGTGACGCAAAAGGCGATCATCGCAAACATGGCGGACAACGCCGCTGTCGCTGACTGGGCGGCAAACACCTCACCCTGTTCGATGGCGAGGAAGAACAGAATCGGTCCGACCACCACTGGTAATCCCGATAGCCACCCGGCCACGCTCGGTCCCCAGCGTTTACCCGCCAGGGAAATCAGTAGCAGAAATCCCGGGATCACCAGCAATTTAAGCAAGAGCACGCACGCACCTCCGAACCAAGTGAGCGCCAACGTTAGCATCGTCGGGGATGGATTGCGCTATGGTTTGCCTGTTTTTGTATACAAAAACATCGACGTGAAAAATTGTACAAATTGTCTTGTTGCGTATAAGTTTTTAACAGGCCCCCCGAAGAATCGAAACCCCCATGAACAACCTGCGATCCGCCTTATGCCACTGCGTATGGATGTTGATGTTGTTGGGGTCTCAAGCCATGGCCAGTTGGCAGGAAGCGGTGCCCGGTGCGCGGATCATTGGCGCCGGAGAGTTCAGTGTCTTTGGTTTCGATGTCTACAACGCCCGACTCTGGAGCGCAGCGCAGCCGTTATCCGATGACCAGCCCTTCGCGCTGGAGTTGATCTATCAACGCAAGATTTCCCGAGACGATCTGGTGCAAGCCAGCGTCGATGAAATCAAGCGCCTGTCCGGTTCGGCGGTGAGCAGCGAGCAACTCGCCGGCTGGCAGGCGCAGATGCAACGGTCGTTTGTCGATGTGCAACCCGGAACCCGCATCACGGGCGTGTATGTGCCGGGGCAGGGCGCGCGGTTTTTTGTGGGCCAGCAGTTGCAGCATGAAGTGCAAGACCCGCAATTCGCCCGCGCCTTCTTCAACATCTGGTTGGACCCGCGCACCCGGAATCCTGAATTGCGCCAGCAATTATTGGGTCGATAGAGGCGAGTGTTTTCACCGCAGTGAGCGAAACGTTTAAGCTGCCTCCTCTGACCTGTTGACGGATGACTGCGTGAAATTCAGTTTGCCCAAAATCGCCACTGCACCCTTCTGCCCGCCGGAAGTGGCGGGCAGCGTGGCCGTCGATCCCCGCGCCTCATTCTTCAAACGTGTGCTGCGTTTCGCCGGTCCCGGCTTGCTGGTTTCAATCGGCTACATGGACCCGGGCAACTGGGCGACGGCGATCGAAGCCGGTTCGCGGTTTGGCTACAGCCTGTTGTTCGTGGTGCTGTTGGCGAGTCTGGCGGGGATGGTGGTGCAGTGCCTGTGCTCACGCCTGGGCATTGCCACCGGGCGCGATCTGGCACAGCTGTGCCGGGAGCGCTACAGCACCCGCACGGCGCGGACCCAGTGGGTGCTGGCGGAAATTTCAATCATCGCCACCGACCTCGCTGAAGTGCTTGGCTGTGCGCTGGCGTTTCACTTGCTACTGGGCTGTTCGCTGACGGTCGGCATTGCCCTGACGGCTTTCGACACGCTGTTGGTGCTGGCCTTGCAGAACCGTGGCTTCCGTCGGCTGGAGGCGATCATGCTGGTGCTGGTGAGCACCATCGGTGTGTGTTTCTTCGTGGAGCTGTTGCTGATCAAGCCTTACTGGCCTGAGGTCTTCCAGGGTTTTACGCCGTCATTGTCCGCCATCAACGACGCCGCACCCTTGTACCTGGCCATCGGGATCCTCGGGGCGACGGTGATGCCGCATAACCTGTATCTGCACACTTCGATCGTGCAAACCCGAATGATCGGCAAGGACCTGGCCAGCAAGCAGGACGCGGTGAAGCTGGCGCGTATCGATACCATCGGTTCCCTGGCGCTGGCGTTGATGGTCAATGCCGCCATCTTGATTCTCGCGGCGGCGGCGTTTCACAAGACCGGGCATTCCGATGTGGTGGACATTCAGGACGCTTATCACTTGCTTGATCCGTTGGTCGGTGGGGCGCTGGCCAGCGTTTTGTTTGGCGTGGCCTTGCTGGCCTCGGGGCAGAGCTCGACCTTCACCGGCACCATCGCCGGGCAAGTGATCATGGAGGGTTACCTGAACCTGAGAATTCCGTGCTGGCAACGACGGTTGATCACCCGGGGGCTGGCGCTGATCCCGGCCTTCATCGGCGTCTGGCTGATGGGGGATGATGCGATTGGCAAGCTATTGGTGTTGAGTCAGGTGGTGTTGAGCCTGCAATTGCCGTTTGCGCTGTATCCGTTGATCCGCATGACCAATGATCATCGGTTGATGGGACCCTTCGTCAATCGACTGCCGACGCGGGTGTTGGCGTGGGGGTTGTTCGGTGTGATCAGCGGGGCGAATAGCTGGTTGATCTTTCAGTTTGTGGTGTGAGCCGCAAGTTTTACCGTCTACTGAACTTACTCAAATTGCCTGACGGTATACCTGTAGCAGCTGGCGAAGCCTGCATTGGGGCGCGAAGCGGACCTGATTTTCAAGCCGGTATCAGGGTGTCTGAACAGCGACCGCTGCGCAGTCGGACGCAGCCTTCGGCAGCTGCTACAGGGATTTTGTTGCTGCTTTAAAACCCGGTGCGACATCAGTGGCACCGGGGGTGTTACCAGGCTGCAGCGGTTCTTCGTGGGCCCCCGTGCAGCCTGTTGAACGCTTTAAGCCCGTTCGATCGCCAGCGCAACGCCCTGACCACCACCAATGCACAGGGTGGCGAGGCCTTTCTTGGCGTCGCGTTTGATCATTTCATGCAGCAAGGTCACCAAAACACGGCAACCTGATGCACCAATCGGGTGACCCAGTGCGATAGCGCCGCCGTTCACGTTGACCTTGTTCAAATCCCATTTCAGCTCTTTCGCAACGGCCAGGGATTGCGCCGCGAATGCTTCGTTGGCTTCGATCAGGTCCAGTTGGTCGATGGACCAGCCGGCCTTGTCCAGGCAACGGCGAGTGGCCGATACCGGGCCGATGCCCATGATGGCCGGGTCAACACCCGCATTGGCGTAAGCGGCGATCTTTGCCAGCACGGGCAAACCCAGGGCCTTGGCTTTTTCGGCGCTCATCAGGATCACGGCGGCGGCACCGTCATTGAGCGACGACGCGTTGCCAGCGGTCACCGAACCGTCTTTCTTGAAGGCCGGCTTGAGTTTGCCCAGCCCTTGAGCGGTGGTGTCACCGCGAGGTTGTTCATCAATGGCAAAGGACAGCGGATCGCCCTTGCGCTGAGGAATCAGGATGGGCGTGATTTCATCGACGAAACGTCCGCCTTCGATAGCGGCCGCAGCTTTTTGCTGTGAGGCCGCGGCGAAGGCGTCCTGCTGCTCGCGGGTCAGTTCGTATTTGTCGGCCACGTTCTCGGCGGTGATGCCCATGTGGTAATCGTTGAACGCATCCCACAGGCCGTCGCTGATCATGGTGTCGACGATTTGCGCGTGCCCCATGCGCAGACCGGTGCGGGCACCGGGCATGACGTAGTTGGACAGGCTCATGTTTTCCTGGCCGCCGGCGATGATCACATCGGCGTCGCCGCAGCGAATGGCCTGGGTCGCCAGGTGCAGAGCCTTGAGGCCCGAGCCGCAGACCTTGTTCAGGGTCATGGCGGGTACGGTGAAGGGCAGACCGGCCTTGATCGCCGATTGACGCGCAGGGTTTTGCCCGGCGCCAGCGGTCAACACTTGACCCATGATCACTTCATCGACTTCAGCAGCGTCGAGCCCGGTTTGTGCCAGCAACTGACGGATCACCGCAGCGCCCAGGTCAACGGCGGAGACACTGGCCAGGGAACCCTGGAAGCTGCCGATGGCGGTACGGGTGGCGGCAACGATGACGACTTCTTGCATGGGATGAATCCTCACTGAGCAGCGAACTGCATTTCTGGAACGTGATCAGGCACGATCAGCTTGCCTGCAGTCTTGGCGATAATTTCTTCGACACTGACGCCCGGCGCACGTTCTTTAAGAATGAAGGCGCCGTTTTCGATTTCCAGGTAGGCCAGGTCGGTCAGCACGCGCTTGATGCAGCCGGCGCCGGTCAGCGGCAGGCTGCACTGGTCCAGCAGCTTGGACTCACCGTCCTTGGACGCGTGGGTCATGATGACGATGATGTTGTCTGCACCGGCGACCAGGTCCATGGCGCCGCCCATGCCCTTGACCAGTTTGCCGGGGATCATCCACGAGGCGATGTTGCCTTGCACGTCGACTTCAAAAGCGCCCAGCACGGTCAGGTCGACATGGCCACCGCGGATCATCGCGAAGGATTCGGCCGAGGAAAAAATCGATGCGCCGGTGCGGGCGGTCACGGTTTGCTTGCCGGCGTTGATCATGTCGGCATCGATGGTTTCTTCAGTCGGGAACGGACCCATGCCCAGCAGGCCGTTTTCCGACTGCAGCATGACTTCCATGCCTTCGGGAATGTAGTTGGCGACCAGGGTCGGAATGCCGATGCCCAGGTTCACGTAGAAGCCGTCCTGCATTTCGCGGGCGACGCGTTGAGCCATTTGTTCGCGGGAAAGTGCCATTGTTGTTATTCCTTCATTCGGTCCGGGGGCAGGGGATCACTTACGCACGGTGCGCTGTTCGATGCGCTTTTCGAACGTGCCGCAAATGACCCGATCGACGTAGATGCCAGGGGTGTGGATCTGCGCCGGGTCCAGCTCGCCGGGTTCGACGATTTCTTCGACTTCGACCACGGTGATCTTGCCGGCAGTGGCGGCCAGCGGGTTGAAGTTCTGAGCGGTGTGGCGGTAGATCACGTTACCGAAGTGGTCGGCTTTCCAGCCTTTGACGATGGCGAAGTCACCGGTGATGGACTCTTCCATCAGGTACTTGCGACCTTTGAATTCGCGTACTTCCTTGCCGTCGGCGACCGGGGTGCCGACGCCGGTGGCGGTGAAGAACGCCGGGATGCCGGCGCCGCCCGCGCGCATTTTTTCGGCAAGGGTGCCTTGGGGGGTGAGGACGACTTCGATTTCGCCTTTCAACAGCTGTTCTTCGAACAGTTTGTTTTCGCCAACGTAGGAGGCGACTACTTTGCTGATCTGACGATCGGTCAGCAGCACGCCGAGACCGAAACCGTCGACGCCGCAGTTGTTGGAAACCACGGTGAGATCGCGAGTGCCCTTGCGCTTGATCTCGTTGATCAGGTTTTCCGGAATTCCGCACAGGCCGAAGCCACCGGCGATCACGGTCATGCCGTCTTCAAGACCTGCCAGAGCTTCCTCGTAGGAACTCACGCGCTTGTCGAAACCTGCCATATGCACCTCTTTTATTCTTTATGGGCGGCTGGCTAGCCGTAGTGGGTCAAGTGTCTCGTCGCTGGATTGATTTGTTAAGTTGTTTTTTAATGTGAATTAATAGATAAAACTCACTAATCCTGTTCTTTATGCTTCGGTGGGTGCACAGCTTGCTCGCGATGGCGGCCTCGAAACCGCCATCGCGAGCAAGCTGTCCTCCTACAGAAAAACTCCCGCGTTAATCACCGGAACCCTTCGCCCATGACCGTCAAACAGATCCGCGCCTTTCTGGCCGTGGCCCAGAGCCTGAGTTTCGCCGTGGCCTGCGAGCGATTGCACCTGTCGCAGTCGGCGTTGAGCCTGACCATCAAAGCGCTGGAGGAGGGCCTGGGCGGACGCCTGTTCACCCGCAATACCCGCAACGTTGCCCTGACGGCGGAAGGTGAATCCCTGGTGCCCCTCGCGCGCCGCCTGATCGCCGACTGGGACAACGCCGAGGATGAGCTGCGCCAGCGCTTCACCTTGCAGCGCGGCCGGGTGACGCTGGCGGCGATACCCTCGTTTGCCGGCAACCTACTGCCCCCGATCCTCAAGGCGTTTCGCGCTCGTTACCCGAAGGTCAACGTGACGGTGAACGATGTGATCAATGAGCAGGTGCTTGAAATGGTGCGTGATCGGCAGGTGGAACTGGGGGTGGCGTTTGAGCCCACCATGAGTACGTCGCTGGCCTTCACACCGCTTTATATGGACCGGTTCGTCGCGGTGGTTTCACAAGATTCACCGCTGGCGGAGCTGGGTGATATCGATTGGCAGACGCTGCTCAAGGAGCCGTTTATCACCTTGCAGCGGCCGTCGGCGGTGCGGGTGATGCTGGAAGAACACCTGCAAGCCCGCGGAATGAAGTTGCCGGTGGAGTTTGAAAGCCACCAGCTGGCGACGGTGGGGCGGATGGTCGCCAGCGGATTGGGGGTGAGTGCGGTACCGGCGTTGTGTGCCGGGCAGATGCGTGAGCTGGGTGCGCAGTGCCTGACCTTGCACGACCCCGTGGTGGAGCGGGCAGTCGGGGTGTTGACCAAGCCCGGGGTTGAGCTCTCGGCGGCGGCGCAGGCGTTGTTCGACATCCTCAAAGAAGAAAACCTGAGCGCGCACCTCGACCCATGATCGTTCCCACGCAGAGCGTTGGAATGCTCATCGGGACAGGTGTTGTGTCAGGAGGGGGAGTAGCTGCTCGCACGAGGCCTCAATCTTCAAATCGAGGAGGTCATCCGCCCGGGTCTTCCCCAAATTAATCGCAATCAATGGCTTGCCTTGATCCGCCACCGCCCGGCATAACCGAAAGGCCGAATACGCCATCAACGAAGATCCCACCACCAATAAACCCGCAGCCTTTTCAACCGCCGCCATGGCTTTGGCCGCCGTTACCTGCGCAACGTTTTCGCCAAAAAACACCACGTCCGGCTTCATTCGCTCACCCGCGCAAAGCGGGCAATGGGGCACCTGAAAGCGCGCTTCAAAAGCCGGGTCGAGCAGGGTATCGCCATCGGGTGCTTGCACGGCATCGACGCCGGCCAGGTAAGGGTTCTGCGCCACCATCAATTGCTGAATCGAGTCGCGCTCGCTGCGTTGCCCGCAATCGAGGCATAGCACCCGATGCAAGCTGCCGTGGAGTTCGATGACATCGTGACTGCCGGCCTGGTCGTGCAGGGTGTCGACATTCTGGGTGATCAACGCGCTGATCCGCCGGGTACTTTGCAAACTCGCCAAGGCTTCGTGAGCGACGTTGGGTTGTGCCAGTCGCACTCGCGGCCAGCCCAGCATGGCCCGTGCCCAGTAGCGACGACGAGATTCGGGGGCGGAGAGAAACTCCTGATACATCATGGGCTGACGACCACGCCTGACGCCCTGATTGTCACGGTAATCGGGGATGCCCGATGGCGTGCTGATGCCAGCGCCCGTCAGCACGACAAAAGTTTGTTCGGTCATCAACTGCTCGAGTCGGTCGAGTTGTTCACGGATACGGCCATCGAGCATGTTCAACACTCCGCAAGGTCATGAGTGTTTGCATTGTAGGTGCTGCCGGAGCCTGCGGCAGCGACTACGGTAATGTTGTTACTTTCGCGCCTCCAGAATCAGGTTGAACGGCGTTTCAGTGGCTCGACGGAAACTCGAGAAACCGGCCTCGGTAAACACTTTGCGCAACCGCGTCTCGCCCGCCTGCGCACCGAGCCCGAGGCCGACTTCCTGTGACAATGAGTTGGGGGTGCAGATGAAGGTCGACGCGGCGTAGAACAGGCGTCCGACTGGCGTGACGTTGTCGTCGAGCGCATCGTTGGCGAAAGGTTCCACCAGCAGGACCGAACCGTCCGGCTTGAGCGACTCAAACGCATGCCGCGCCGCGCCCACCGGGTCGCCCATGTCGTGCAGGCAGTCGAAGTAGCAGACGAGGTCGTAGTCGTTGCCCGGGTAGCTTTTCGCTGTTCCCTGGAAGAACCGCGCCTGTGCGGCCACGCCACCTTCTTCGGCGCGCTGGGTCGCCACGGTGACGGAGGGTGCGTGGTAATCGAACCCGACGAACCGTGAGTTCGGAAACGCCTGGGCCATGATCACCGTCGACGCCCCATGCCCGCAGCCGATATCGGCGACTTTGGCGCCGGCTTCAAGTTTTGCCACCACGCCGTCCAGGGCCGGTAGCCACTCGGCGATCAGGTGCGCTTTGTAACCGGGCCGGAAGAACCGTTCTGTGCCGCTGAACATGCACGGATGGTGGTCGCCCCAGGCCAGTGCACCATTGCCGCGCATGGCGTTGATCAGTTTGTCCTTGTCATGGAAAAACGAGGCGACGACGCCGACGCCACCGGCCACGTAGACCGGCGAGTCTTCAATTGCCAGCGCCAGTGCTTGCTCTTCAGGGAGACGGAACTGGCCGTCGCGATGTTCCATGTAGCCGGAGGCGGCGTGGGCACTGAGCCATTCGCGCAGCAGGCGGGTGTTGCAGCCCGTTTTGTTGGCGAGTATTTCCGGGGTGATGGGTTGGCTGTCGGCCATGGCCCGGTACAGGCCGAGTTCCTCGCCGAGAATGACATTGGCGAGCATGGCTGCGCCGCCCATGTCGTTGATCAGTTTGCCCATGAATTCGTTGAGTCTGGCCTCGTCCATCACGTGTGCTCCTTTGGCAGGATCACGGTCCAGAGGTGGTGTTTTTCGGGGTTGGCACGTCTGGGCGGTGGTCGTGGGAATGAACAGGACGCACGATGTGTCCTGCGTGGGTTAAGTTTAGTTCGCTGGCCTTGGGGTGTTGGGTGGGGCGACGAAAGTGCTGGGTGGGTGGGGGGTGACGAGGCGGTCTGATAGCCGACCTGACTTTTTTGGATGTACCCCGATTCCTGTGGGAGCTGGCCTGCCAGCGATGGCGGCCTGCCAGCCGGCCTGTTTTTTGCGGGTGTACATATCCATTGCTGCGGTAACGGCGGCTTAGGGTTTCGCCCTTACGGCGACTCACTTTTTTTTCAAACGCCAAAAAAAAGTAAGCAAAAAAAGGCTCGCCCCAAGCGTACGGCACCTCGCTAAAGCTCGGTGTTCCCTCGCTCCGGTATTCATCTGGGGGCATCGCCTACGGTCTGCTTCGCGACGACCTCCTCTCGATGTGTGCGGCTTCGCCGCACGGCGCTTCGCGCCTGACCCCCAGATGAACACCTCCACTCGGCCTCCCGACGGGGCGGGTGGATCAAAATCAAAAGCTTGCAGGCGAGCTAACGCTCGGCCTTGAGTGGTGAAGGGCAAAGGCGATGGTTGGTGGTTTTGTTTTGATGCTCTGCAGGAGCATCGCTTGCTCGCTATAGCACCCGATTGACCGGCCTATTTCATGCGGATGTACCGGATCAAACTGTAGGAGTGAGCCTGCTCGCGATGACGGCAGTACAGACAACCAACCAGTTTGATCCATACCTGATCGCGCATACGCTCCAGTCCGGAGTTTTCATCCGCCCGCTATCAACCCACCCAAACCTCGCGCACATACCCGATCTAACAGCAAACCTGACCGTCTCTCATGTACTGGAATGTATCCAACCCCCTTCCCGATACAGTTCCGCGCAACACCGGCCCCCAGCCGAACACAGACCCGATACATCCCGATGATTGACTGAACATCCGTTCTGACTACCTCGAGATCGACATCATGCAGACCCCCATTTCCTCAGCAGCAGCGACCGTAGGGCTTGGCTTGCGTCGTGGATTGATGAAGGACCTTCAAGCGGCCCGTGTGGGTGATTTCGATTTTCTGGAGGTTGCTCCGGAGAACTGGATCGGTATCGGCGGCGCCCATGGTGCGGCGTTGCGGGACCTGGCGGAGCGGTATCCGTTGTCCTGCCACGGCTTGTCCCTGTCGTTGGGCGGTCCGGCGCCGCTGGACGTCGGGTTTCTGCAGGAGGTACGAGGTTTTCTTGATCACTACAACGTGCCGCTGTACAGCGAACACCTGAGTTACTGCGGCGATGACGGTCATCTTTATGACCTGTTGCCGCTGCCGTTTACCGAAGAAGCAGTGCACCACGTCGCCGCGCGGATTCGTCAGGCGCAGGACATTCTGGGGCGGCGCCTGGCGGTGGAAAACGTCTCGTATTACGCCGCGCCCCGGCAGGATATGGATGAGGTGACCTTCACCAACGCGGTGCTGCGCGAAGCCGATTGCGACCTGCTGCTGGACGTCAACAATGTGTACGTCAACTCGATCAATCACGGTTTCGATCCGCAGGCCTTTCTGGCCGGCATCGATTCGGGGCGGGTGGTGGCGATGCATGTGGCCGGGCATTTTGATGAGTCGGATACGCTGAAAATCGATACCCATGGCGCCTCGGTCAAACCGGTGGTGTGGGCGTTGCTGGCTGAGGCGTACGTCCGTTTCGGTGCGCAACCGACCTTGCTCGAACGGGACTTCAACTTCCCGGCGTTCGATGAATTGGTCGCCGAACTGCAGACCATTCGGCGCTTGCAAAGCAGGGAGTTGAACCGTGGATAAATCAGGCCTGTTCGAGCAGCAGAACACCTTGGGTCGTTACCTGCGCGATCCCGATCACTGCACGCCGCCGACGGGGATGGATGTCGCGCGGGCTGAGGTTTATCGGGATCTTATTTTCGCGAATCTGTCGTCGTTGCTGAGCGGAACGTTTCCGGTGCTGATCAGGATTCTCGGCAATGAACGGTGGCGCACAATGGTCCGTCTGTTTCTGCGCGACCATCGCGCGCGTACGCCCAAATTCGGCGAGATTGCCCAGGAGTTTGTCGGGTTCCTGGCTGACGAACCGCAAGCCTTGAGGGAGGGTAACTGGCCAGCGTTCATGGTCGAACTGGCGCATTACGAATGGGTGGAGATGGCACTGCAGCAGTCCGATGCCGAGCCCTTGCCTGCCAGCAATGCCGGCGAGTTACTGGATCGGCCGTTACGGGTTTCGCCATTGGCCTGGCCGTTGGCGTATGCCTGGCCGGTGCAGCAAGTGGGGCCCGATTACCAGCCTGAAGCGCCGCCCGTGCAGCCAACGTTGTTGCTGGTGCGTCGATCAGCTGATTGGCGTGTGAATTTTTCCGAGCTCAGTCCGTTGGCGTGGCGACTGTTGCAGCGTATCGATGAATTCCCGCAGCTTGCCGGGCGTGCACAGCTGGACGGATTGGCGCTGGAAGCTGGCGCGGCTGGATCGGTGCAGTTCACGGCGAGCGGGTTGACCCTGCTGCAGCAGATGCACAGTGAAGGTGTGATTGGCGTTGTCGATCGGGTGACTACGCCTGCTCGCGACTGAGGCAATCCGCTCCTACTGCTTGAACACCAACGCCTTCAACCCGCACTCGATGTCCGCATCCGGAAACTCCGGCGGGTTTTCCAGCCGTTGTTCAAAGTGCAGGCTCGGCGCTTCACGCATCACGCCGTCGATGAGGAAGTCCGGACCGAATGCCGGATCGTTCATGCAAGCCAGCACCGTACCCTGTGGGCTGAGCAGTTCCGGCAATCGACGCAGTACGCGCTGATAGTCCTTGGTCAGCAGAAAACTGCCTTTCTGGAAGGACGGCGGGTCGATGATCACCAGGTCGTACGGGCCCTTGCCGATGACCTTGCCCCAGGATTTGAACAGGTCGTGACCGAGGAATGTCACCTTGCTCAGGTCATGCCCGTTGAGCCGGTGATTATCGCGACCACGGCTCAGGGCCGCGCTGGACATGTCCAGATTGACGACGTGTTCGGCGCCACCTTCGATGGCCGCGACCGAGAAGCCGCAGGTGTAGGCGAAGAGGTTCAACACCCGCTTGCCCTGTGCATGGGCTTGCACCCAATCGCGACCGTAGCGCATGTCGAGGAACAGCCCGTTGTTCTGCTTGCGGCCCAGGTCCACGCGATAGCGCAGGCCGCCTTCGGTGATGGTCATTTCCTCAATGGCCTCCCCAAGCAACCATTCGGTAGTGCTTTGCAGCAGGTAGCGATGTTGCAGGAGCAAGGTGTGCGCGCCCGACGCAGTCCACTCCGGACTGTGAGTGAGCGCCAACAGCCTTTGCTTCAAGTCTTCCAGTTGCGCAGGTTCAGGTTCCTTGAACAGCGACACCAGCACCACGCCCTGTAACCAGTCGACGGTCAGTTGCTCCAGCCCCGGCCAGCATCGACCACGGCCATGGAACAGTCGGCGTGTTTCTGCGGGTGCCGAGGCCAGGCCAGTCAACAGATGGTCGTGGAGGAGGGTGAGCGCGTTTGGATTCATCGGGTCAGGTCGGCCATTTGAGGGGGCGGCATTTTAACCACAATTGCACCGCAAGGCGCTGTGCCGGGCGTCGAGAGTTATCACGTTTAATTTAACTTTACGTGAGGATTTGGGGATCTGCCGGCTCACATACTCGGCTCCAACGAATAACAACAACCGTTGGGAGAGCCGCCATGACTAAGCCACCTGCTTCACCCAAGGTCAGCAGCCATCCCCGTTGGTTAAGGCTGACTCACTGGCTCAATGCCCTGGCGGTGCTGGTGATGGTCACCAGCGGTTGGCGCATCTACAACGCTTCGCCCCTCTACGATTTCAGTTTCCCCGTCTCGATCACGCTGGGTGGATGGCTGGGCGGTGCCTTGCAATGGCATTTCGCGGCGATGTGGTTCCTGGCCATCAACGGCCTCGTTTACCTGATCATCAATATTGCGAGCGGTCGTCTGTTCCGGCGCTTTTTTCCGCTGTCGCCCAAAGGTCTTGTTCATGACCTGTGGGCTGCGTTGAGAGGGCGTTTGGGGCACGCGGACCTCAGTCATTACAACCAGGTGCAACGGCTGGCGTATCTGTTCGTGATGGTCGACATCACGCTGCTGGTGATCTCCGGGCTGGTGATGTGGAAATCCGTGCAGTTCCCGCTGTTGCGTGAACTCATGGGTGGCTACGACGCCGCGCGCCATGTGCACTTCATCGCGATGTCGCTGCTGATGGCTTTTGTTGCGGTGCATCTGGTGATGGTCGCGCTGGTTCCCAAAACCCTGTTGGCCATGATTGTCGGTCGCAAGGAGCCCGTATGAAAAAGCATCTGCAAGGATCGGGACTGGACGAATCGTCGATCCTCACCGACGCCCGGAAAATCATTGCCCCGCAGATTGAAGACCGCTCCCGTCGTTCGTTTTTGATGCGCGGCCTGACCCTCGGCGGTGTGGCGATGTTGTCCGGCTGCAACCTGACGGACAACGAAAGCGTTGAAACCGCGCTGTCCTCCATGTCCCGTTTCAACGACCGGGTTCAAGGCTGGTTATTCAACCCCAACGCATTGGCGCCGACTTACCCGGAATCGATGATCACCCGGCCATTTCCGTTCAATGCCTTCTACGGCATCGACGAGGCACCGACGGTCGAGGAAGACAGTTATCGGCTGGAGGTGACAGGGCTGATCGCCGACAAACGCAGCTGGCGGCTTGAGGAACTGCGCGCCATGGCGCAAACCGAGCAAATCACCCGGCATATCTGTGTCGAAGGCTGGAGCGCAATCGGGCGCTGGGGCGGTGTGCGGTTCAGCGATTTCCTCAAACGCATCGGCGCCGACACCGACGCGAAGTACGTCGGCTTCAAATGCGCCGACGATTACTACACCAGCATCGACATGGCCACCGCGCTGCATTCGCAAACCTTGCTGGCACTGACCTATGACGGCGCGGTACTGCCTCGCGAGTACGGCTTCCCCATGAAGCTGCGCATGCCCACCAAGCTGGGCTACAAGAACCCCAAACACATTCAGGCGATTTTCGTCAGCAATACCTACAGCGGTGGCTACTGGGAAGACCAGGGCTACAACTGGTTCGGTGGAAGCTGAAGTCGCCTGGTGATTTCACCGCGCAGCGATCGCTGCATTAATCCGCCACTGTGCTCCAGGAGTTTCATCATGAAAAAGCTAACCACCGTTGTACTGTCCATGTGCCTCGCCGTAGGGGCTGCCAGCGTTTTTGCTGCCGATACGATGAGTAACGACAGCATGAGCAAGGACTCGATGTCCAAAGATTCGATGTCCAAGGACGCGATGAAAAAAGATTCGATGAAAAATGACGGCATGTCCAAGGACTCCATGAGCAAGGACACGATGAAGAAGGACGGCATGTCCAAGGACGCCATGAAGAAGGATGCAATGTCCAAAGACGCCATGAAAAAGGACGACATGGCCCAGTGATTAAAGTACCCGCCAGCTACAGGGCGCCTGATTTTGTCGTCTGGTTGTATCAAAAATGAATTTCCGCCGAGTCCGCTGCTCATACTTGTAGGCAGCGGATTTGAGCCCGCGAATTCATTAAGGCAATCAGGGAGTGGCAGAGTTATGAGTCCAGTAACGACGGCGGGTGATTCCCTTCCTGGCGGATTGATTCTGGTGGTCGAGGATGATCCGTTAATCCTGGAGTTTCTCTGCGAAATTCTGCAGGAAGAAGGTTTCTCGGTTGAACCGCAGATCAGTGCAGACGCTGCGTCAATCTATCTGGAGGAACACTCCAATAGGGTCAGTCTGCTACTGACGGACATCACCATGCCCGGCAAACTCAATGGTGCCGATCTGGCCAACCAGTTCGGCGACCGATACCCGGACAAGCCCATCATGATCATGTCGGGCTTCGAAACGCCGGAGACTTCCGGGGTGCGGCACGAGGTGTCTTTCATCAAGAAACCCTGGGCGCTCGGGCAGTTGCTCGATTGTGTGGAAGGCGCGTTGAAGTCACACCGTCCTCAACGTTGATCCTGTACATTTGCTGAAAATCCCGCTTGGCACCTGCGAAAGGAAGTCTCTCTTTGTCTGCTCACGACACTGTCTTCAACACCCCCTACCGCGCATTTTTGTTCGACATGGATGGCACCGTTCTTAATTCCATCGCCGCCGCCGAACGGATCTGGACCACCTGGGCCTTGCGCCACGGTATTGATGTGCCGTCGTTTTTGCCGACGATCCACGGCGCTCGGGCAATCGATACGGTTAACCGTCAGGGGTTGCCGGGCGTGGATGCCGAGGCGGAAGCCGCCTGGGTGACGCAGGCGGAAGTTGAAGATGTGGAAGGGATTGTCGAGGTGTCAGGGGCGGCGCAGTTTTTGAGATCCCTGCCCGCCAGGCAATGGGCGATTGTGACGTCGGCACCCCGGGAGCTGGCTTTGCGCCGGATGGCCGCCGCGGGGATTGCGGAACCTGAGGTGTTGGTGACTGCGCAGGATGTCAGTGCTGGCAAACCCGATCCTGCCGGTTACCTGTTGGCGGCTAAACGTCTGGGCTTCGATGTGACGGACTGCCTGATTTTCGAAGATGCCAGCGTGGGGATTCAGGCGGCTGAGGCGTCGGGGGCGGATCTGGTGGTGATTACGTCGACCCATCCGCATCCGATTCAGACGCCGCATGCGACGCTGGCCAGCTATGACTCGGTCAGTGTTGAAACGGATCCTGATGGCCGAATTCGCCTTAACCCGATTTGAGGGTGTACTCGCGTTTTGCGGCACTCACGCATTTTGTGGTGAGGGGATTTATCTTGTGGTGAGGGGATTTATCCCCGTTGGGCTGCGAAGCGGTCGCAAGCCATGACGGCTCGGTGTGACTGAAGAATGCTGGGGGCTGCTTCGCAACCCAACGGGGATAAATCCCCTCGCCACATCAGCCTCATCCTCGCCGCCGAAATGCGCCTTCAACAGTGCTTCTTCCGCCTGGATACGGGCGATCAGCGGGATCAGTGCGACGTCAGCCAACGCGAGGCCTACGCCGGAGCGACAGGCCAATGCCCACCCGATGGCAATCACCAGGGCAAGTTGGGCCGAGATTTTCATGATTGACTCCATTTGGCGTAGGAACTGCCGAAGGCTGCGATCTTTTGATTTTCAAGCGCGGAAGTTTGCGGCCACCGCCTGTGCCTACGCAGCGTTTTCGTTTCGGGCATTTCGCCGAATCACCTGCGGCGGCTGCCCGAACCCGCGCAAGAAAGCTTCGCGCATACGTCTTGGATCACTGAACCCGCTTTCGATGGCGATTTGATCAAGGGTCAGGCGCCCGCGCTCCAGCAATTGCCGCGCCGCTTCCAGGCGCAGGTTCTCGATGGCTTTTGCGGGCGACTGGCCGGTTTCGGCGCGAAAAGCCCGGCTGAACTGGCGCGGACTGAGACGTGCGACGTCCGCCAATTGCTCCACTGACAAGGCCTCGGCGAGGTGTTCGCGCGCGTAGGCAAGAACGGTTTGAATGCGGTCGGATTTCGGTTCCAGTTCCAGCAGCGCGGAGTGCTGCGACTGGCCACCGGCGCGGCGGTGGTACATCACCAGTTTCTGCGCCACGGACCTGGCCAGCTCGGCGCCGTGATCCTTTTCGACCATCGCCAGTGCCAGATCAATGCCGGCGGTCATCCCGGCGGACGTCCAGATTGAGCCGTCGACCACGTAAATCCGGTCTTCTTCCACCCGGATCGACGGATACCGCGCTTGCAGATCCCGGGCATACGCCCAATGAGTCGTCGCCCGTCGCCCCTCAAGTAAACCGGCCTGGGCCAGCACGAACGCACCCGAACAGATCGATGCGGTGCGGCGTGTGGCGTTAACGCTGTCACGCAAGAAACTCAACACCCCGGCCGGTGCCTGCTCGAGGATGGAATCGCCGCCGACCACAATGAGGGTGTCGAACACGCGCTCATCGAAGGCCTCGGTGCCGACCGTCAACCCCCCGGAGGCACGCAATGTGTGGCCGTGCTCGGACAGCACGCTGACGTCATAAAGGGGTTCGCCAGCACTGAAGTTGGCGTACTCGAACACCGGCATCGCGGCCAGTGCCATGGACTGAAATCCCTCAAACACCACAAAGGCTATGGAAGTCATCGATTTGTCCTCAAACGGAAGTGTCCTGAAAACGTACTTTAAACGTCATTTGAGACAAGCGTGAGTGCCTTTATAAAGGTTCACACCGGCGACCTTATCGCCTCACTGTGAAGGAAACTTGAAATGGCCCTCTCTTCCAAAGGTACTGCCCTGATTACGGGCGCTTCTTCCGGCATTGGTGCGGTCTATGCCGACCGATTGGCGCGTCAAGGCTATAACCTGATTCTAGTTGCTCGCAGCCGCGGGAAATTGAACGCGCTGGCCAATCAATTGAGCAACGAAACCGGCCGCGCCGTGGAGGTCATCGCTGCTGATTTGAAGGAGAGGGCGGATCTGTTGCGGGTCGAAGAGGTTCTACGCAACGACGCCAGTATCACCTTGCTGGTCAACAACGCGGGCGTTGGTGGTGTCATGCCCCTGTTGGGCAGCCCGGTGGATGACATGGAAGACATGATCACCCTCAACGTCACCGCGCTGATGCGTCTGGCCTATGCAGTTGTGCCTGGTTTCGTCGCTCGCGGCGTCGGAACGGTGATTAATATTTCCTCGATAGTCGCCATTGCCCCTGAAATCCTCAATGGTGTATACGGCGGCACCAAGGCGTTCGTTCTTGGCTTGAGCCAATCGATGCACCACGAGTTGGCCGACAAAGGCATTCGCGTGCAGGCGGTGTTGCCTGGCGCCACGGCTACGGATTTCTGGAGCGAGGCGGGCAATCCCGTGGAAAATCTTCCGCAGGAGATCGTCATGTCCGCCACTGACATGGTCGATGCTGCGCTGGTGGGGTTGGCGGCGGGAGAGGTGGTGACAATTCCGGGGCTGCACGATGGTGAACACTGGGACCGCTACGAAGCCCTGCGCAAAGAGCTGTCAGGCTTGTTCGGCAACTCAACGCCGGCATCGCGTTATCGCTGCATTTAAGGCGCAATGAAAAATCTGTGGGAGCAAAGCTTGCTCGCGATAGCGGTGTGTCAGGCAAGTTGACTGAGCCTCATACAGTGCTATCGCGAGCAAGCTTTGCTCCCACAGTTTTCATTCTACCTATCTGTCGTTGTCCCACAGATCTGTCGGCGGCTAAAAACTCTATTGCCCGCTTGCCGCGCCGTCATTTATCAGAATGGCCCGAGCCAAATCTTCGTCGGTAGCGTTCAGACCAGGATTATCCTGGCGGATCTGATGCATCACCGACTCCAGATAAACCCCACGAATCGCACCACCACTGGCAACGAAGCTGGACGCGTCGTCTTTGGCGGGAATCATCAACTTGTGATCTTTGAAGGTTGAATACAGGGACGCTGAAACCCCGGCCGACGTTGCAACATCGCCTGCATCGACCTTGGCCATAGCCGAACCAAAGGGTAAACACAGTACCAGGGAAGAGATCAGAAAAAGACGGCGCATGACGGTGTCCTCCGACAGCTTGAAGCGTAAGGGAATTACCACATAGCTTAGGATGCCCGACAGTGCTCAGGAGTTCCTTGATGCGCGAATAATCACTTCAAGTAATGCCTGTCATTTCTTCATGTTCGAGGCCGGTGTGACCGATGATCAGTGTCTGCAATGCCACGCGCCAAGGGGGCTATGCTTTGCAGTGTGCCCATGCAATGGGAGATTTCCGATGATCAATGTCGCCACTGCCTGTCTGCTCGCCGATTACAAACGTTGGGCTGACTTACGACTGTTTGAAAGCCTGGTCGCGCTGCCGGCGGGTGAGGTCGGTAGAGAGCGGGCCTCGGTCTTCAAGAACATGATCGGCACCCTCAATCACATCTACGTAGTGGACTGCATCTGGAAGGCCCATCTCGAAGGCCGAGGCCACGGCTTCAAGACGTCACACGACTTGCTGCATGCCGAATTGCCTGACTTGCGCAGGGCGCAAAGAGATATCGATCACTGGTACTGCGACTGGAGTTCGCGCCAGACTGATGAGTCGCTGCGCAAGCTCGTTCAGTTTGCGTTTGTCACGGGTGAAAGCGGCACCATGACTACCGGCGCAATGCTGATGCACGTGGTTAATCACGCCAGCTATCACCGAGGCTGGATCGTCCAGATGTACTTCGAAATCCCGGCAATGCCCCCCGTTACCGACCTGCCCGTGTTCCTGCGCGAGCACGATCCGAACGTTCAAACGCCCAGTGCGCCGCCGGCGGCTCGGGCAGGTGTCGGGCTATTCGCGAGCGCGACCAACGTGCTGCCGTATCGTTATCGTTGACGCCGGTTTATACGACGACGGCCCTTAGAGCATGACGTCGAGCGGCATCGTTGGCTCTTGGGGTGGTCCTTATAAATACACGCGCCGCATGACCCGATGCAGAGGCGAGTATCTTGTCCAGACTGACAAATTGCAGAGCACATCGAGATAATTTAAGGAAACTATCGCACGATTTAATGAACTGTAAGACAGTTTCCCAATGCCGACTGCAAGTCGATTGTCAATGTGTGCTTGGTAGTTAAGTGATTTGTTGCATGTAATTAGGGGCATGCGCTCGCGTCACAAATTGTCGTGTTTTCAGACAGGGTGTCTCATCGGAATTCAAGTGATTTTGGCCAGTAAAACACCAACCTTCAGCAGTTGCTGCCGCTGGGTCAATGGTGCCTCCAACGATAATGAAAATGAAGAGTGTTCGGTTCTCACTGCTACTCTGATGTAAAAAACTGTTGATAGTGGATAGCTCGCTCTTGTTTTGCTTCAGTTAAATAGGGGTTTCTTATTTCTTTCACTTCTTTGTAAAATTTTTTCACATGAGGATCTAGATACTGGGCAATATTATGTTTGCTAATCATTTTGTGTAATGTTGGGTTATAAGGATTTGCAATGCCTATACTATTTTGTAGCGTGCGTAAGTGCCTGTTTTTCAACCCATCTATGGCAATGGTTTTCAGATCGAGGTAGCTGTATGTCTTTGTGGTGGGGTTGAAGATGGAGTCTAAAATTGTATTTTTTATCAAGCCATCCTTTGTCATGCTTCCTGACGGGGCGAGAGCTTCCATTCTGTTAGAGCGCATGCCGTATTTAACACTTCTTTCCCAAGCTATTTTGTTGTCAAGCTGCGCTAGTTTGTCTCGGGCCTTTATAGCAGCTGTCGTACTTACATTAGGATTTATAGATAAAACACCACCATTGTACGCAAGCTTTCCGGTCCATTTTGCTTTCAACCAAGTGAAAAAGGCAAAGTGTCCATTTGGATCGATTCTGTTTATCGGGTCTCCTAGGCAATAAGCGTAAGAGTTCAACCCTCCTTTCCCAAACGGACTCAAACTGTCCGGGCTATTAAATCGCATCAGAACCGGATTGAACGCCCGATACCCATTGCCCAATAAATAATGCCCGGTTACCGGGTCTGGCCGTTCGCCGTTGAATCCCAGCAGATTGAGCATTCCGTTTTTAAGGGAGCGATGACCATAGGGCGAATAGGCGAGGGGTTGTGACGGGTGATCTGCTTTCAGTGTTTGAATTACCGAGCGCTGCTGATCAGTGGCCAGCAGTGAAGTTTCAAGCGCATCACCGTCAACCCGTTTTTGTGCCAACAGCAAATCGCCTTGCTGGACGATCGAATATTTGACCACACCCTGCACCTCGGTGGTGAGCCGGCTTTTGCAGTAGAAGCGTTGAAGCTGTGCTTCATCCGATGGTGTATGGCCAATCAAACGATCAAGAGCGTCATAGCGATAGAGGCATAGGAGGATTGGTTGCAAGGGCTTCATGAGTCAGTGCTCCGCCGGGCTGATGTGCGGATCAGTATTGACTGTCTGGTCACGGGTGGGAACTAGCAGAACTGTTAGGTTTTCGTGTGTCAGTCCGTACGCATTTCCATAGTCAGATGATTAATTGTGGCGAGGGAGCTTGCTCCCGCTGGGTTGCGCAGCAGCCCCAAACCTGAGCTCGGGGTTTGACTGAATGATTACGGTTGGATGTTTTTGGGGTCGCTTCGCAACCCAGCGGGAGTGAACTCCCTCGTCACAGGGGATTGTGTAACTCCTATTCGGTCAGCACTTTCCTGAACGTTTCCACCAGCGGCCGCAGGTTTATGCGGTGCCAGGCTGCCCAGAGTGGTGTGGTGAATGCGATCCACGGCACTTCCCGCAGCACCACGCCCGGTGGTGCGTTGCGGCTTAACCCTTTTTGAATCATCGCGATGCCCAGGCCTGAGGCGACGAGGCCCAGTGCCGTGAAGGGTTCGGTGGCTTCCATGCGAATGTCGGGAGTGAAGCCGGCGCGGATGCAGGCGCTGACGAAGTCTTCGCGGCTGGCGCAGTTCTGGCGGTGTTGCACGCCGATCCACTCCTGATCCGCGAGGTCGGCCGGGGTCAGGTTTTTTTGAAGCGCCAGTAGGTGATGTTCGGGCAGCGCCAGCAACATCGGGTCGTCGAGTACCTGGAAACCCAGCAGGTCCGGATCGTCGGCGACGGGTGGTTCGCTGACCAGGGCGATATCCAGACTACGCTGACGCAGGCCTTCGAGTTGTTCGACAGAGCTCAGGTTGTACAGCGCGACGTGGACGCTGGGTCGCTCGACCCGCAGCACGCGCAGGGCATTGGGCAGCACGCCGGCGTGCATGGCGTTCTCGATGTAGCCGATGCACAGGCCGCCTTCTTCGCCGCGACCCAGACGCTTGCCGAGGGATTCAAGTCGATTGGCGTGGGTGAGCAGTGCGCGGGTTTCGGCCAGGAAAGTCTGCCCGTCGCGGGTCAGGCGGATGCGTTGCTGGCTGCGCTCGAACAGGGTCAGGCCCAGGCGTTCTTCGAGCTGGGCGATCTGACGGCTCAAGGGTGACTGGGAGATGTGCAGGCGTTCGGCAGCGCGTCCGACGTGCTCTTCTTCAGCGACGGCGACGAAATAGCGCAATTGGCGGATGTCGATCATGTCAGACCTCTTGGGACTCAAGTGCTGCACATTATGTCTTGGACGGTCCGATCGTAGCAATCTAGGATCTGCTCAACGGTCACCTGCACTCCTTGAACAAGGCGACCTCTGAAACTGACGAGGATTGAATCATGAGCTTGAAAGACAAATTGCCCGGCACGCTGGGTTTCGGCACCGCGCCACTGGGCAACATGTTCCGCGCCATTCCCGAAGAAGAGGCGATGGCCACCGTGCACGCGGCCTGGGACGCGGGCGTTCGGTACTTTGACACCGCGCCGTTCTACGGCTCCGGCCTCTCGGAGATTCGCCTCGGCACCGCGCTGGCGCAATACAACCGCGACGACTATGTGCTCAGCAGCAAGGTTGGCCGGGTGATTCTTGATGAAGTCGAAGATGCCTCGGCCCGGGACCTGGGCGAAAAGAGTGGGGTGTTCGAGCACGGTCGCCCGAACAAGATCGTCAATGACTACAGTGCTGACGCGACGATGCGTTCGATCGAAGACAGCCTCAAGCGTCTGCAAACCGACCGTCTGGACATTGTCTGGGTGCATGACATTGCCCAGGATTTTTACGGTGAACAGTGGCTCGAGTACTTCAATCAGGCCCGCACCGGCGCGTTCAAAGTGCTGACGCGGTTGCGTGAGGAAGGGGTGATCAAGGGCTGGGGCCTGGGTGTGAACAAGGTAGAGCCTTGCGAACTGACCCTTGACCTGACCGAAGCTCAGCCGGACGGTTTTCTCTTGGCGGGGCGCTACACGCTGCTCGACCATGACCGTGCCTTACAGCGTTTGATGGATGCCGCGTTGGCGCAGAACGTCGAGATCGTGGTCGGCGGTCCGTACAGCTCGGGCATTCTGGCGGGCGGCACGCACTTCGAGTACCAGAAAGCCAGTCCGGCGATCGTCAATAAGGTCGACCATATCAAGCGCATTGCCGCGGCCCACGGTGTCGATATCAAAGCAGCGGCGTTGCAGTTTTCCCTGGCGAATCCGGCGGTGGCGGCGGTGATTCCAGGCTCCAGCCGTCCTGACCGGATTGCTGAAGATGTGGCGGCGTTGTCGGCGGTGATTCCTGCGGCGTTTTGGCAGGCACTGCGTGACGCGAAGCTGGTGTCCGAGCGGGCTCCGCTGCCAGGCCAAAAGATCGCAGCCCGAGCCTTCGGCAGCTCTTACATGAAGGATGGTGACGTATGAAAATTGATCTCAGCGGAAAACTGGCGATTGTCAGCGGCAGTACCGCCGGCATTGGCTTGGGCATCAGCAAGGCGCTGGCCGAATCCGGCGCAACGGTAGTGGTGATCGGCCGGGAAGCGGCGAAGGTCGAGCAAGCGTTGGCCAGCATTCGCCAAAGCGTGCCAGGTGCGCAGTTGCGCGGTGTGACAGCTGACCTGGGCACTGCTGAAGGCGCTGAACAGTTGTTCGCCGCCGAACCGCGGGCGGACATCCTGGTGAACAACCTGGGGATCTTCAATGACGTGGATTTCTTCGACGCGTCAGACAGTGAGTGGACGCGCTTCTACGAAGTCAACGTGATCTCCGGTGTGCGCCTGTCTCGGCATTACGTGCCGGACATGGTCAAGCAAGGATGGGGGCGGGTGATTTTCCTGTCCTCCGAATCCGGCGTCGCGACCCCGGCAGACATGATCAACTATGGCGTCACCAAAAGCGCTAACCTCGCGGTGTCCCATGGTTTGGCCAAGCGCTTGGCAGGCACTGGCGTAACGGTCAATTCGGTGCTGCCCGGCCCGACATTCACCGACGGCCTGGAACACATGCTCAAGGATGCCATCGCCGAATCCGGACGCAGTGCCCGGGAAGAAGCCGACGCCTTTGTGCGTAAGGCCCGTCCGACGTCGATCATCCAGCGCGTGGCGGATGTCGAGGAAGTCGCGAACCTGGTGGTCTACATTGCGTCGCCACTGTCCTCGGCGACCACTGGCGCGGCCCTGCGGGTCGACGGCGGTGTCGTCGACAGCATGGCAATCTGAACCCTATTCATCTAGAGAGAACGCCCTATGGCAACTGCATCAGCATTTATCGATATCCCGGCTTCGGCCGACCAGGTGTGGCAATTGATTGGTGGCTTCGACACGCTGCCGGACTGGCTGCCGTTCATTCCCAACAGTGAGTTGAGTGAAGGCGGACGTGTGCGCAGCCTGCAAACCTCGGATGGCGCGGTGGTGGTCGAGCGGCTTGAGCTGTTTGATAACGCGGCGAAGACTTACAGCTATTCGATTTTGCAGGCGCCGTTTCCGGCGAAGGATTACCTGGCGACCTTGAGTGTTGAGGCTCGAGGGGAGGGTGCGCGGGTGACGTGGTCAGGGAAGTTTGAACCGGTCGGCGTCAGTGACGAAGAAGTGGTGGCGTTGTTTACGGGGATCTATGAGGGCGGGCTCAAAGCGTTGCGGGCCAATTACCCGGGTTGAGGCAGTATTTAAGTCCCCGGTGGGTGTGTAGCGATACGCGTACATTTGTGGCGAGGGGATATTCATTACTGCGCAGTTCTTGTCAGGTCTGTGGGATCAGGCTCTGCCGGCAATCGAGCACCAGCCGCGCGCCACCCCTTTCACTGCTCCCCACCTCCAGCGTAAACCCGTGCAGGCTGACAATCGCGGCGACGATGGACAGTCCCAGTCCAAACCCGCTTTGCTGGTTGCCACCCTCGGCGCGATAGAAGCGCTGGAACACCGCTTCCCGTTCGGCCAACGGTATGCCGGGTCCGGAGTCGAGTACTTCGATCCGCGTATGCCCACCCTCATTGACCCCACGCAAAATCACTTCGCCACCTGGTGGGGTGAACTTGATCGAATTGCTCAACAGGTTGGCCACAGCTTCAAACAACAACGCCCGATCACCGTTTAGCGGCGGCAATGAGAGTGGTATTTGCAGCTGGAATTTCAGTTCGCCTTCTTCGGCCAGCGGCAAGTAAAAGTCATGCAGCTCCTGCAACATCGGCACGGGATCCAGCTGCACAAAACCGGAACGGCGCTGGCGATCTTCCAGTTCGGAAATCCGCAACAGGCCGCGAAAACGCGCCATCAAAGTGTCTGCTTCGCCGAGCACGGAGTCCAGTTGCACGGCCAGGGGTGAGCCTTCGTCCGCCTGCTGCTGGATGCGGTACAACTGCGCCCGCAAGCGGGTCAGTGGCGTGCGCAGATCATGGGCGATGTTGTCGCAGACGCCCTTGACCTCGTTCATCAACCGCTCGATGCGTTCGAGCATGGCATTGACGATGGCTGCGAGCATGTCCAGTTCATCGCGACGGTTGGACAGCGGCAATCGGCGCGTCAAGTCACCGGCCACGATGGCTTCGGCGCTGGCCTGAATCCCGCGAATCCGTTTCAAGGGGCGGCGCCGCAACAGGTGCCAACCAGCGATGCCCGGGAGGATGGTCAGGGTGACGCCCCAGAACAAGGCGTGGAGGATGATTCGCGTGACGGCAAACAGAGAGCCGTTGTCGCGCACCAGAATCAGCCAGCGACCGTCGAGCGTCTGGGTGGCGACCGCATCACAACTGTCGGCCGGCAGGCTCGGGTCGTCGGAATCGGCGCAATCGCTGAGCATGTGAATCTTGCCGTCCAGTGGCAATCCTTCGGGAACGTGGTTCAGCGCGCCGCTCAGGTAGCGGTGCTGCTCGTCGAACAGGCCATAGGCGTCGATGCCGCGGATGTCGAAGGTCATGCTGACGGCGAGGGCGTCGACCAGTTGCTGGCCCCGAAAGTGCGAGAACAGATGCTGGCGTTGCAAAAGAGAGTGTTTGGCCAGGTTGTCCAGGTAGGCGGAAACCTCGTAGTACATGACCCCCATGAGAATGCCGCTCCAGATCACGAACAGTGAACTATAGAGCGCGAGCAAACGGCTGCTGGAAGAGCGCCAGCCTTTAGACGGGTTCGGCAATGACATAACCCGAGCCTCGCACGGTCCGTATCAGTGGGGCATTGCCGGGGGGGTCGATCTTTTTGCGCAACCGGCCGATGTGCACGTCGATGAGGTTGGTGCCGGGATCAAAGTGATAGCCCCAGACCTCTTCGAAAATCATCATGCGCGACAGGATCTGCCCGGTGTTGCGCATCAGAAACTCCAGCAGTTTGTACTCGGTGGGCAACAGTGTCAGCAGTTGACCGTCGCGGCTGGCTTCGTGGCTGATCAGGTTCAGTTCGAGGTCAGCGACCCGCAGCGTAGTCGCCTGGGTGGCGACGGTGTTCTGGCGGCGCAGCAGGACTTCAACCCGAGCGGCCATTTCATCGGTGGCAAAGGGTTTGGTCAGGTAATCGTCACCCCCTGCGCGCAGGCCTCGTACTCGCTCATCGACATCGGAGAGGGCGCTGATCATCAGGATTGGCGTGGCGACACCCATGGTCCTGAGCGTGGTGACAATGGCCAGGCCGTCCAGCTCGGGCAACATGCGGTCGAGGGTGATCAAGTCGTAGTTGCCACTGACTGCACGCTCCAGTCCTTCGCGGCCATTGTCGACCCAGTCCACGTCGAGGCCATGGCTGCTGAGTTCCGCAACAATTTCCCGGGCGGTCACGGCGTCGTCTTCGATGGTCAAGATTCGGGTCATAGGAAGGCCTGATGGTGGTTCAAAACGTTGCCGGCATTTTGCCAATAATTAGCGCCGGTCTTTCTAAATAAAAGTTCATCTAACGGCGCAATGCATAAAACCCGCTGGTTATGACGTTTCGTTGCAATTTGCATGGCTTTTGGAAGTTCAAAATTTTTAAGATTATGAAAAATAAAGACTTTTTAAAAATTCCGCGTTGGCACGCTGACTGCACTGACTGAGTCAACAACTTGTAACAACATCTTTCCTGCCTGGAGCGACATAATAATGAATAGATCCTCGGATGGTTTCTATCCTGCCGCAGAAGAATCAAACGCGCGGTCGGGCGTTTCCTGGGGTGCGATCTTCGCCGGGGCCGCTGCGGCGGCGGCGTTGTCGTTGATCCTGGTATTGCTCGGTTTCGGTCTGGGCTTTTCGGCGGTTTCCCCTTGGGCTAACGAAGGCGTCAGCGCCAAAGGCCTTGGCATAACGACGATCGTCTGGTTGGCGTTTACCCAAATCATCGCCTCGGGGCTCGGTGGCTACATCGCCGGTCGTCTGCGGGTGAAATGGGCCAACATGCACGGTGACGAAGTGTACTTCCGTGACACCGCCCATGGCTTCCTGGCCTGGTGTGTTGCGACACTGGTTGCGGCCACACTGGTCGTTGGCTCGGTCAGCAGCATTGTCAGTGGCGGTGTGCAGGCCGGCGCCAATGTTGTCGGCGGTGCCGCCAGTGCCGCGACTCAAGCCGCCGGTACAGCGGCCAATAACACCAGCAGTGACCAGTATGGCTACTTCGTGGACAGCCTGTTCCGTGATGATCGTCCTGCCGCCGTCAGCGATGACGCTGCCCGTGGCACCGTCACCCGCATCTTTGTGCGCAGCCTGAACGACGGTCAGCTGGCCGCTGAAGACCGTACCTACCTCGCGCAACTGGTTGCCCAACGGACCAACCTGACCCAGGCCGACGCTGAGCGTCGTGTCGACGAAGTGTATGCCCGCACCCAGAAAGCCGTGGCCGATGCCAAGCAAGCGGCCAAGGAAGCGGCTGATACCGCAGCCAAAGTCGCTGCCATGACGGCGTTGTGGATGTTCGTTGCCCTGTTGATCGGCGCGTTCTTCGCCAGCTTCGCTGCAACCTTCGGCGGTCGTCGTCGGGATGCGGTGGTGTATGTCGAATCCGATGCTTATGTCACCACCCCGTCCTCTATTCGTTAATCCAGGAGAATACTCATGCGCTCATTACTGTTGTTTTTCCTCGGCGTACCGATCCCGATCATTATCCTGATCGCCCTGTTCATGCACTGATAACACTGGGGCTTATGCCTCGGCCGCTTCTACCTCTGGTAGAGGCGGCTTTTTTGTGGGGCCTGATTTTTTTCGGGTGAGGGATTCATTCAATCGGCGTATTGAGAAACTCCTCAAGCTGCTCCGCGTACGCCGTATACGCTGCGATCCGTGGAAATTGGGCAGCGTCTGCTTGTTCAGGAACCACAAGCCTGGTGAAACTCCAGGCCACCGCCAGGGTGATTCCGTCCTGGGTAATCGAACCGTCGGTCTTCAGTGACTGTTTTTCCAGTTCCCGCTCAAGCGCCAGGTACGCGGCGGCAAGTTGCCCTTCAACCCGTTCTACCCAGGGTTCAAATTGAATCTCGACCGGACGCAGGGTGCGCTCGTAATAAAGCTGCACGGACTTCTCGCACGCCGCCAACGCCAGACCAATCAAACGCTAGGAGCGCACACGTTGATCAATGTCGGTCGGCATCAGGCTGTTGCCGGTCCCGGCCAGCGCTTCCAGGTAATCGATGATCAGGGTCGAGTCGATGAGTACGTCGCCATTATCCAGTACCAGCGTCGGCGCCTTGACCACCGGGTTGATCTGCTGGAATTGCTCGAAATGGCGGAACACGGAAACCGATTGGTGCTCCAGCTGAATGCCAAGGCACTTGGCGGAAATGGCGACGCGTCGTACGTAGGGCGAATCCAGCATGCCGATCAGCTTCATTGCGGCGCTCCTTGAGATGACGATTTCGGATGTTCAACCTTAGCTTAGGTTCGGCGCACTGGACTAGATGGCGTGCGGATCCCGATACCGATCAGCCATTTGTCTTCCATATACAGCCGCTGGATGGAATTTCTTGCTATAAACGCACTCCGATAACCACCACAAAGGCTGCCGTAGCGCACTTTCAAGGCTTTGTCGGACGAATTCGCTGTCTTTTCAGTTGCTGAGGCCTCAAGTCGGCCTTAGACTGCCGCCCCTCGTAAATTGAGTGCCGGGTGGCGCTTGGAATAAACGGCGCCTTTCCGATGGCCAGACCAGGTCCCGCGGAACGCTCCCTAATTCGCCTTAATGCACGTTTTTTTATAGAGATATCAATGACAAAGGACAAGTTGCTGGCCATGCCGGCGGATGACTACATGAATGCCGAGCAACATGCTTTCTTCTCCGAGCTGTTGCAGAACATGAAAGTCGAAACCCATGAGCGCATTGAACAGAACCGCATCGCCATCGAGAGCCTGGACACTCCAGCCGATCCGGCCGACGCTGCTTCTGTTGAAGAAGAGCGCACCTGGCTGGTGAACGCTATCGATCGTGACCAGCGCATGCTGCCTCAGTTGGAACAGGCTCTGGAACGCATCAAAGAAGACAGCTTCGGCTGGTGTGATGACAGCGGCGAGGCGATTGGCCTCAAGCGCCTGCTGATCAGCCCGACCACCAAGTACTGCATCGAAGCTCAAGAGCGTCACGAACAGATCGACAAGCACCAGCGTCAGGCCTGATTTCGTAACGCCCCGCATCGCGGGCAAGCCCGGCTCCATCAAGAGCAAGGCTTGCCCGCGATGCTTTTTTTCGTCTGCCAGAAAGCGTCCTCTTTTATTGATCTGCTGCAACGCCTCCGACTAAGGGACCATAGATAATGGCGATCTAGTGGCGTCTAATGCACATACAATTAGAAGAGTCGTAGGGTGACGAAGATGACAAGAGACGGATCTCTGGTTGGGCAAGTGCCCGTACCAGTACCTGTGACCCCAACCCGCTGGCTGGCGCCGACCCTGCAAAGCATCGCACTGATGCTCCTGTTGTGTGGCGTCGCGCTAGGTAACTGGCCGCTCTACCTCGGCTTGCCGCTGGCCGTGATGATCATCTGGCTACCGCGCCTGCGATCGCGAACCCTTGCAGAACCCGCCTTGGTGGACAGTCACGGCACGATTGCCGAACTGACTCGCGATCTGTCCTACACCACCAGTCACAACGCACTGTCAGCCGCTGGCGTAGCGTTTTCGGTCAAGCAGTTAGCCGACAGGCTGCAATCGCAGCTTGGCGCGGCGGCGCAAATCGTCAGCAATGCCGAAGTGATGATCGCCACCGAACAAGCCACCTCGACCTTGAGCCGCAACGCCCTCAGTGCCGCCAGTGAAGCCCATCAAAGCAGCGCGGCGGGGCGCTCGGAACTGGTCGAGTCCATTGCTCGCATGCACCAGCTCAGCCAACGCGCCAGTAACAGCCGCGAGCTGATCGAGGCCTTGAGCGTGCGCAGCGACGACATTCAGCGAGTCACCCTGGTCATTCAATCCATTGCCAGCCAGACCAATCTGTTGGCGTTGAACGCGGCCATCGAAGCCGCGCGAGCCGGCGAACACGGTCGCGGCTTTGCGGTGGTCGCCGATGAGGTGCGTGGCCTGGCAGCGCGCACGGCTACGGCGACGGGTGAAGTGGGCGAGATGGTCGCCGATATCCAGCAGCGCACCGCGCAGGTGGTGGAACAGATTCGCCAACTTTCCATCGATCTGGATATAGGTGTCGAGCAAGTCGAACAGACGGGGCAGCACCTGGACAACATTGCGCGTCTGGCGGCGGGCGTAGAAATCCAGGTCGGGGAAATCGCCCAAGGCGCTGACACCAACCGTGAGCAACTCGACAGCCTGTTCCACGCCATCGAGCAAATGCGCAGTGACCTGGCCGTCAGCGATCAACAGACACAACGCCTGGCCCAGGCGGCGGTGCAAATGGAAGGGCAGGCAGAAACCATCAGTGAGCGGCTGGCCGAAGTCGGTCTGGATGACTATCACCAGCGTATCTACGACCTGGCGCGCGAAGGGGCCGCACAAATTGCGGCGTGTTTTGAAGCCGATATCGATCAGGGGCGAGTCAGTCTGGACGACCTGTTCGACCGGCATTACCAGGCAATCGCGAACACTCAACCGGCCAAATTCCAGACCCGTTTCGATCGCTATACCGATCAGGTGTTGCCGGCCATTCAGGAACCTTTACTGACGCGCCATGAAGGCTTGGTGTTCGCCATCGCCTGTACCCAGCAAGGTTATGTGCCGACCCATAACAAGGTCTTCAGCCAGCCGCTGACCGGGGATGCCCAGGTGGATGCGCTGCAGAACCGTACCAAGCGCAAATTTGCCGACCGCACCGGCATCCGTTGCGGCAGCCATCAGCAAGCCGTTCTGTTGCAAACCTATACCCGCGATACCGGCGAGCTCATGCACGATCTTTCTGTGCCGATCGTTATCAAAGGACGGCATTGGGGCGGTTTGCGCATGGGCTATAGACCAGAGAATCCGCGCTGAGGAGCAGCGGATTGTTACCGGTTCGGCAATGAAGCTGTGCAGCGGCGTCGCTGTTTCCTCGTTCAGGAACTTACTACCATGCCTACATAGTTAGGTGGCTAATTAAGTTCAGAGGTCAGCATGCAAAGCAAAGTCGATGTGGCGGTGATGATTGGCAGCGGTGTGCCCGCTTGCCTGCGAGCGATGGGGCAGAGTGTCTGCTGGGTGGTGCTGCTCAATGGTGAACGCCGCGGGACAGCATTCTCCAGTCGTAACGAGGCGGAGGAGTGCAGGGCTGCCTGGCTGGCGCAATTGAGCGTCGGGAATCCTGGCAGCCTGCATTGATCCGGGACTAGTGAATCTGGTGCATGCGCAGGTTGAGGTCATCGACCACGCGCGCCCAATCAGCGTCTTCACGTAATTGTTCTTTCAGGAAGCCTGCCTGTTGTGGCGTCCAGAACTCGGCATCAATGAGTTTCTTGCCGTCGGGCAGAGGGGAATGACTAGCGATGAAATCGTCGATGGCCTTTTCGCTGGAGTCCAGGCCAAGTTGGTCGAACAGTCCTTTCAAGTCATGTGTAGGTGAATCCATGTTTCTCTCCTTGCGGGTCGCGCCGAGTGCGAGATCTGAAGTGCGGCTCATTGCATCTGAGGGGCCCGCGCTCCAGGAGTTCGATAGCGTTGTTCGAAAGCAGAGCAAGCATAGACTGCAAACCCGGTATCAGGCTTTCAGTGCGCCTTCATCAACGGCAAGCTTGAGGGCTTTGGCTGCTTCTTTGGCGGCGAAATCAGCGACGTCCGATGTCTTGAACCAGCGATCCTTCTCGACCTGGTGATAGGTCACAGTCGTCAATGGCGGTTTGGCTCGCATGACAATAACCGCCTGGAATTCACCCTCGACTTCTCTGGCTTCGCCCCGGATAAAAAATTCGCCGATATCAAATTCCGTCACGTAGCTGCCTTCCCTTGAAAATATTCTGTTGTTTTGAACGCCGTCCGGCTTGGGGACAGTTTCTTTGGTCGGGCAGTATGGCAGTAGTTGCCTGCCGACGGCTGAGTTAAGTCGTCGGCATGACGAAACGTCTATCGAGATCAAGGGCCAGGGTTGTCAGTGGCGCAACTCCAGGGAGCGGGCCAACGCGCAGGCTTCGTTATGGTGACGACGGAAACCTCTTACGTGCCCCGTGGAAGTTTCCTTGATATGGAAGAAGGCGTTACCGGCCAGAACGACCTGAAAACGAGCGGGGGCGGGGGCCGCGAAATGCGCGTCTCCCAGTGGGAAAAGCCCGGATTTCATGGCTTGCGAGTCGTTTAATTTAAGGGCATGAGGATGGAAAAAGTGTGTCAGGGTGCACATGTGAAATCCTTTTCGTTGTTTTGCCGACGTTTGAACGCCGTTATGGGTAGTCTCGGTGAGCATCGCTGCTCTAGAATCACCCGTATTGGTGAGTGATCGTTGATTATCTAAAGCAATTTTTCGCTGGCGATCTGTCGGAAAAATGCTTTTTTCAAAGCGATTTTTCCCTAAAGTTGATAGTCCGTTTTGTCTGGCGATAGAAAGTACCTTTTCCTTCAGGCGTTGCAGAACGCCAGGCAGAGCGATGCGAGCAAACTTCCAGTAGGCTGCTCGTCTCCGAATTTCAATTCGGTAGTTTGGTTTCACTTTCGGCATGGCCGCTTTTTTTCTTCCGCACGCTCTTTTCGCGCGCGGCGTCATTTCAGATGTGGGGATGTTTCCTTGGCAGTAAGTAATCTAGATATGCATGCTTTGTTCGTGCTGGGTGATCTGCGCGCAAAGCTGGTTAAACAGTTTCAGTCGCGTTTCGTTTACATCACCGAACAAAACGCTGAAGGCATTTACATTGCCGAGATCGACACCGAAGAAGCCTTGGTCGTCGATGACAAACCCGGGCTCAAACTCAAGGTCGGCGATCATTTCAGCGCCTCCGTGCTACCCAGTCGCGAAGGCGGCAAGCTGGAGATCAAGTTTCGCGAAATCAAACTGACTGTCTACGGATTGGGCGATTACGCGTTCGTGACCACCGCTGACGGGCACGGCATTGTGTTCAAGGAAGGTCATAGCGTGGTGATGGTGTTTGCCGCCCATCAACAGTTGCAGGAAGGCTTGACCAAGACCCTCAAGGCCGTCACCGCCAAGGCTGCAAAATGGCGCAAGGGCGAGCTGGTAACCTTCAAGGCCAGCGAGTAACCGCCTCGGGTTTGCGGGAAATATCCGAAAATCGATTCACACCCCTCGAAAGCAGGAACCTCTACTACAGTCAGTTGACTGAGTATTTTGAGGCTTGCGGTCTTCCGCGCGGCCATCCTGCTATTGCTGTGATGAGCACGAGGTGCAAAGCATGAAAGGACTACGACGGTTGCTGGCCGCTACGGTGGTCACCTGCAGTGTGTTGGCTTCACCCGTTCCGGTGCTTGCGGCACAGGCGCCCATCCACTTTGCGGACCTGAACTGGGAAAGCGGCAGCCTGATCACCGACATCCTGCGGATCATTGTCGAAAAGGGTTACGGGCTGCCGACCGATACGTTGCCCGGGACGACCATCACTCTGGAAACTGCACTGGCCAATAACGACATCCAGGTCATTGGTGAAGAGTGGGCGGGGCGCAGTCCGGTCTGGGTCAAGGCCGAGGCTGAAGGCAAGGTCGTGAGCCTGGGCGATACGGTAAAGGGCGCCACAGAAGGCTGGTGGGTTCCGGAGTACGTGATCAAGGGCGACCCTGCCAAGGGCATCAAACCCGCCGCGCCGGGTCTGCGTAGCGTCAGCGACCTGCCCAAATACAAAGACGTCTTCAGTGACCCGGAATCACCAGGCAAAGGCCGCTTCCTCAACAGTCCGATCGGCTGGACGTCCGAAGTGGTCAACAAGCAAAAGTTGAGGGCGTATGGCCTCGAAGACAGCTATGTGAATTTTCGCAGTGGTTCCGGGGCTGCTTTGGACGCCGAGATCAGCTCATCGATCCGCCGGGGCAAACCGATCCTGTTTTATTACTGGTCGCCCACGCCATTGTTGGGACGCTTCAAGTTGATTCAACTGGAAGAGCCACCGTTTGATGCCGAGGCCTGGAAAACCCTCACCGACGCCGACAACCCCAATCCGAAACCGACGCGTTCATTGGCCTCGAAGCTGTCCATCGGCGTGTCCACACCTTTCCAGAAGCAGTACCCGGAGATTGCCGCGTTCTTCAGCAAAGTCGATTTTCCGATTGATCCGTTGAACAAGGCGCTGGCCGAAATGAGCGAAAAACACACCGCGCCGCGTCAGGCCGCGCAAGCCTTCATGAGGGCGCATCCGGACGTCTGGCAGGCCTGGGTGCCCAAGGATGTGGCGGACAAAGTCTCGGCCGATTTGAAGTGAGTTCGAAGCTGCCCTTACATAAACGTTTGGGGAGGTTCATCCTGCGGCGACATTTCACGCTGGATGTTTGACTATGAGCCTGATAATTGCGCAATGGATGGCTGCCGTCTTCCTGTTGATCAGCCTGATACACCTGTATTGGGCGGCGGGAGGCAAACTGGGAAGCGAGGCCGCGGTGCCTCGTGTGCCCGGGGAGGACGGCCAGGCACCCAGGCCGGCGTTCAAACCTTCAGGCTTCACAACCTTGCTGGTGGCGGTGGGGTTGCTGCTGATTGCGATGCTGGTGTGCCTGCGGGTCGGCTTGTACCTGCCGACGGTGCATCACTGGTCGCTGCAATGGGTCATTAGCGCGATCGCCATGTTGATGTTTGCCCGGGCGATTGGCGATTCGAATCTGGTGGGGTTCTTCAAGCAGGTCAAGGATTCGCGATTCGCCCGCCTGGATACCTGGGCTTATTCACCCTTGTGTGTGGTGCTGGGGGCGGGGTTGCTGGCCGTGGCCTGGATCTGATTCAACGCAGGATCAAAAGATCGCAGCCTCGTTTCACTCGACAGCTCCTGCAGGCGCTTGCAGACACCGAAGACCCTTGTGGGAGCCGGTTGCCCGCGGTGAGCCATGAAGCCCGGCACCAGCTCCAGAGACACCATCACGAGCAAGCTTTGCGCCTACCGTTCTGGTTTGCGTCGGCTGCTCACCTCAGCCGGCACATCATCCCCGGCCATGCGCTTGCGAAACAACGCCGCTCGCGCCAGCAGCAACGTGGTGACCGGCACGGTAATCGCCAGCAGGATCGGAATCAGCCACGCGTGCAGCACCGGTCCGGACTTGAGCGCCGAGAAGTAAATGATGGACGCCAGGGCCACGCACCAGGCCCCCAGTGTCGACGCGAGCGCAGGCGGGTGCATGCGTTGAAAATAATCTTTCATGCGCAACAGCCCGATGCCGCCGATCAACGCAAACAGGCTGCTGAGCACCAACAGGATCGCCACCGGCACTTCAACCCACAAAGACAGTTGCGCGCTCATTCAATCACCTCGCCACGCAGCAGGAATTTAGCCAGGGCAAACGAGCCCACAAATCCGAACAGCGCGATCAGCAGCGCTGCTTCGAAGTAGGTGTCACTGGCATAACGAATGCCCAATGTGAGCATCATCAACATCGCCAGGATGTACAGGTAATCCAGCGCGAGTACGCGGTCCTGTGCCGATGGCCCCTTGAACAGGCGGATCAGGGTCAGGACCATCGCCACCGAGAAAATGAACAGGCTCAGCAGGATGGCATTCGACAGCAAGGGGCTCATTCGAAGATCTCCATCAGGGGGCGTTCGTAGGTCGCCTTGAAATGCTCGATGAACAACGCCTCGTCCTCCAGATCGAACACGTGCAGCAGCAGGATGCTGCGGTCCAGCGCCAGCTCCGACCAGACCGTGCCTGGTACGACCGTGGTGATCATGGACAGTGCGGCCAGGCCGTTGGCATCGCGCAAGTCCATCGGCACCTTGATGAAGTGCGAACGCGGCGGACGGCGACCGGCGTTGAGCACGCCCCAAGCCACGGCGAGGTTGGACAGCACGACGTCACGCCCGACCACCAGCAGCAAACGGAGGATGACGCCCGGTCGACGAATGCGAATCGGCAGTGGCCGCAGCTTGCGCATCATCAGGGGCGCGCAGAAGCCGAGTATCGCGCCCAACAGCAAGTTGCCGGGACTCATCGACAGGTTCAGCACCAACCACAACACCCACAGCGCCAGCGATAGCCACGGTGCAGGAAACAGACGCTTCATGGTTGCACCTCCACGATCACGGCTTTTGCCTCGGGGCTGGGAACGGCGCGGGTACCGAGCACCGCCATGACGTATTGCTGCGGATTGTTCAGGGCCGCAGCGGCGTCCTGGGTATAGCGCATCAGGGGCTCGGCCTTGAAGGTCAGTGCAATGCTCAGACCCAACAGCGCAATGATCGGTACGCACTCCAGACGGCGCAGCAAAGGCGACGGTCGTTCTTCAGGTGTCCAGAAACGCTGGATGCCCAGGCGTGAGAAAGCAATCAACGAGGCCAGCCCCGAGATGATCAGCAGCGCGAGCAAGCCCCACGCAACGTTCGAGACCGGCTCATCGGCGCCGGTACCCAGCCCCAGCGGGTTGAGCAGGGCGTGCAGCAAGCCGAGCTTGCCGATGAAACCGGACAGCGGCGGCATGCCGATGATCAGCAGGGAGCAGGCGATAAAGCTCAACCCCAGGAACGCCATGGTCCAGGGAATCACTTGGCCGACAACCGCTTTTTGCTCATCGTCGAGGTTGATGCCTTTGGGGGGGTGCAGGGATTCCATCGGCCGAGGCAGCAGGTCGCCGTCGTCGAACAGCGGCATATCATTGGCCGAACGCGAACGCTCGATGAGTTCGGCCAGCAGGAACAGTGCACTCAAGGCCAAGGTTGAGCTGACCAGATAGAACAATGCAGCGCCGATCAGGTTGGGCTGGGCGAAGCCGATGGCCGCCAGCAGAATCCCCGCCGATACCAGAATGCTCAGGCTGGCCAGACGCTCCAGACGTTGCGCCGCAAGGATGGCCACCGCCGCACAGACGATGGTTGCCATACCGCCGTAGATCAGCCAGTCACCGCCAAAGTACGCCGACGCGCCCGCCTGGCCGGAGAACAGCAGGGTCCACAGGCGCAGCAAGGTATAGACGCCGACTTTGGTCATGATCGCGAACATCGCCGCCACGGGGGCACTCGCCGCGCTGTACGCCGGCACCAGCCAGAAATTCAGCGGCCACATCCCGGCTTTGGCCAGGAAGGCCACCGCCAGAATCGCCGCGCCGGCATGCAACAGGCCGCGATCGGCTTCCGGCACCAGCGGGATTTTCAACGCAAGGTCAGCCATGTTGAGCGTTCCGGTGACGCCATAGATCAGCGCCGCGCCAATCAGGAACAACGACGAGGCCAGCAGGTTGATCGAGACGTAATGCAGGCCCGCCGACACCCGTGCACGGCCCGAACCGTGGAGCATCAGCCCGTACGATGCCGCCAGAAGCACTTCAAAGAACACGAACAGGTTGAACAGGTCGGCGGTCAGGAACGCGCCGTAGAGGCCCATCATCTGAATCTGGAACAGCGCGTGGAAGCTCGAACCGGCCCCGTCCCATCGAGCCATGGCGAAGAGCAGGGCGCTGACGCCGATGATTCCGGTCAGCACCAGCATCAGAGCCGAGAGTCGATCAACCACCAGTACGATACCGAACGGGGCCTGCCAGTTGCCTGGCAAGTACACGCCGATCGAGCCGGGGACACCGGTCTCCTGAGTCCATTGCAGCAACAGCACGGCGATGCCCAGGCCTACGAGGCTGGAGAACAGGTTGATCCTGGCTTTCAGCGGACGGTGCTTCTCGCCCAGCATCAGCATCACGGCGGCGGTCAGCAGCGGCAGCAGAATAGGTGCAGCGATCAGGTGCGGCATCAGCGTCATTCTTTAGGCTCCCGGCCGTCCACATGGTCGGTGCCGGTCAGGCCCCGGGAGGCCAGCAGCACAACGAGAAACAGCGCGGTCATGGCGAAGCTGATGACAATGGCGGTCAACACCAGTGCCTGGGGCAGCGGGTCGGTGTAGTTCAACAGGTCTTGCGGTACGCCGTCCTTGATGATCGGTTCCTTGCCGATGAACAGGCTGCCCATGCTGAAGATGAACAGGTTGACGCCATAGGACAGCAGGCACAGGCCCATGACCACCTGGAACGTTCGCGGCCGCAGTATCAGCCAGACACCGGACGCCGCGAGGACGCCGATGGCGATTGCGATGACTTCTTCCATCAGACGGCTCCTTTGCTGGCGACGGATTTTGGCAAGGCCGCGGTTTTGTGTCCGCGGACCGATTGGTGGGCGAGGGCGGTCAGGATCAGCAATGTCGAACCCACGACCACGGAGTACACGCCAATATCGAAGAACAGGGCGCTGGCGATGTGGATGTCGCCAAACACCGGCAGAGAGAAATGCCAGGTGTGGGTGGTCAGGAACGGGTACCCGACGGTTATTGCGCCAAGCCCGGTGACCGTGGCGAACAGGAGCCCGGTGCCCATCCAGCGCAACGGCCGCAAGCTCATCTGCGCTTCGACCCACTGCGTGCCGGCAACCAGGTACTGCAGGATGAACGCTACCGACATGACCAGTCCGGCGACAAACCCGCCCCCCGGCTGATTGTGGCCGCGCATGAACAGGTAGATCGACACCACAAACGCGATGGGCAACAGCAGCCGCACCAGCACTGCCGGCACCATCATGAAGCCCAGGGCGGTATCGCTGGCGTGACGCGGGTTGACCAGGTCAGTGACCACGTCCGGAGCCAGCAAACGTTGCTGGGCCGGCAACTGCAGGCTCTCTTTCGGTGGGCGGAAGCGGCGCAGCAGGGCGAACACGGTCAGGGCCACGGCGGCCAGCACGGTAATTTCACCGAGGGTATCAAAGCCCCGGAAGTCCACCAGCATCACGTTGACCACGTTGCTGCCACCGCCTTCAGGCAGGGCGCGGCTGAGGTAAAACGAGGAAATGACGTTGGGGGTCTGCCGCGTCAGCATGGCGTAGGACAACAGCGCCATCCCGCCACCGACCGCGGTCGACAACAGCAAGTCACGCAAGCGACGGATGCGCGCCTTGCGCAGGGTGCTCGGCAACGGCGCGACCTCTTCGATGCGTCGCGGCAACCAGCGCAGGCCCAGCAGGATCAGGACTGTGGTGACAACTTCGACCGCCAGTTGAGTCAGCGCCAGGTCCGGCGCCGAGAACCAGACGAAGGTCACGCAGGTCATCAGGCCGCAGACGCTGACCATGGTCAGGGCCGCGAGCCGGTGATACTTGGCTTGCCATGCCGCGCCCAAGGCGCAGGCGATCGCCAGGAGCCAGAGGGTCACGAACACGATCGAGCCCGGGATCTTCGGGCGGTCGCCCCAACTTAGGCTGCTGTGCAGCATGGGTATCAACCCGGCCAGCACTGCCGCAAGGACCACGAGGAACAGCTGGGTTTGCAGGCGCTTGGTGCTGATCCGCCGTTCAAGACGACGACCCAGGCGCATCATGATCACCAGGCAGCGTTCGAACAGGCGCTTGCCGTTGAACCGGCCAATGATCGGCGGATACTTGAAGCGTCCGCGCTTGAGCTGATTGCGCAGCAGCAGGTAGAGCACGATGCCGCCGGTCATGGCGATCAGGCTCATGATCATTGGTGCGTTCCAGCCGTGCCAGATCGCCAGGCTGTATTCCGGCAGCGTGCCACCGACCACGGGCAGCGCGGCAGCCGCCAGGATCGGGCCGACCACCTGCGCCGGGAAAATCCCCACCACCAGGCACGCGAACACCAGCAACTCGACGGGCGCGCGCATCCAGCGTGGTGGCTCATGAGGGGTGTGCGGCAGGTCAGTGGCGGTCGGGCCGAAAAATACATCGGCGGTAAAGCGAAGGGAGTAAGCAACGCTGAACGTACCGGCGATGGTCGCAACGATCGGCAAGGTCATCTCGACCCAGGCGGTGGCGTTGATGAACACCGTTTCGGCGAAGAACATCTCTTTGGAGAGGAAGCCATTGAGCAACGGCACGCCGGCCATCGAGGCGCTGGCGACCATGGCCAGGGTGGCGGTGTAGGGGATCAGTTTGATCAAGCCACTGAGCTTGCGAATGTCCCGGGTGCCGCTCTCGTGGTCGATGATACCGGCGGCCATGAACAGCGAGGCTTTGAACGTGGCGTGGTTGAGGATGTGGAACACGGCGGCCACGGCGGCCAGCGGACTGTTCAGGCCCAGCAGCAGGGTGATCAGCCCGAGATGGCTGATGGTCGAGTAGGCGAGCAGTCCCTTGAGGTCGTTCTGGAACATCGCGCAGTACGCGCCGAGCAACAAGGTACAGGCGCCGGCGCCGCTGACGATGTAGAACCATTCTTCACTGCCGGACAAGGATGGCCAGAGTCGCGCCAGCAGGAACACCCCGGCCTTGACCATCGTTGCCGAGTGCAGGTACGCCGAGACTGGCGTCGGTGCTGCCATTGCGTGTGGCAGCCAGAAATGGAAGGGGAATTGCGCGCTTTTGCTCAAGGCGCCGATGAGAATGAGAGGAAGCAGAATAGGGTAGAGGGCGTGTGCGCGAATCAGATCGCCGGCGGCCAGGACCTTGTCCAGGTCATAGCTGCCCACCACATGGCCGAGCAGCATTACCCCTGCCAGCAGGCATAATCCCCCTGCGCCCGTGACCATCAGCGCCATGTAAGCGCCGCGTCGCGCGTCGGACCGGTGGTGCCAGTAGCCGATCAGCAGAAAGGAAAACAGACTGGTCAATTCCCAGAAGAACACGATCTGGATCAGGTTGCCGGAGATGACCAGCCCGAGCATGGCGCCCATGAACGCGAGAAAGAACGCGAAGAATCGCGGCACTGGATCGTCGGGTGACATGTAATAGCGTGCATACAGCGAAACCAGCGTGCCGATGCCCAACACCAGCATCGAGAACAGCCAGGCGAAGCCATCCATGCGCAGGACGAAGTTCAGGCCCAGGCTGGGCAGCCAGAAGAATTCTTCGCGAATCACCCCGCCATGGGCGATCTGCGGGTACAGGAGTGCGACCTGGACGGTGCCTATCAGGGCAACGAGACCAGCGAGCAATGATTCGGCGTTACGCGCGTTGTGCGGCAGCACGGCTGCCAGACAGCTGCCTATGAAAGGCAGAAGCAGTAGAACTATCAGGGACATAGGCTTCTAATCTGCGGAAGTTTGTGAAGCATCATACGTGCCAGTCCCCGGATCGCCAAACTCCAACCTGTGGCAGAATCCTACACCGTAGACGGAAAAAGCCTGTTTAACATTGTTTCAGCAAGCAGGTATCAACCGCTGCGGCCCCATCGCGAGCAGGCTCACTCCCACTTTCTAAAGACGGTGAACACGAAAGTCCTGCGCATTTCCCCTGTAGGAGCGAGCCTGCTCACGAAAGCAATCTGCCCAGCGACTCAATCCTCACGCTCAACCTTCCGTTTCCCGCTCCAGCGCTTCCTCGACAGCCACACCTTTCCCCTTGGTCTTCAGCTCGCTCACGATCACCGCCGCCACAATCAATCCGGCGCCCACCAAGGCAATCGCCGGCAAACGCTCCCCGGCGATCCGACCGACAATCCCGGCCCACACCGGCTCTCCGGCATAGATCAATGTCGCCCGGGTCGGCGAAACACTTTTCTGCGCCCAGTTCATGGCGACCTGAATCGCTGCACTGGCCGCGCCTAAGCCCAGAGCGCTGCACAGTAACAACCAGGAGAAGTCCGGTATCCGCTCCTGGGTCGGCACCACCATCAAGAGCGCCAGCACGGAAGTGACTGCCAATTGCACCACGGTCACGCGACGCACATCGACCTGGCCTGCATAGGTGCTGATCAAAATGATCTCGGCGGCAATCGCCACGGCACTGATCAATGTTGCGATTTCACCGGGACTGAAGTTGAAAGAAGCGCCGGCAGGCCCCGATAACAGCATCAACCCGGCAAACGCCAGCATGATCCCGATGCTCGGCATCAACCCGGGACGCCGTCCCAGCACCAGCCATTGCAGCAGCGGCACGAAGGGCACGTACAGCGCGGTAATAAATGCCGATTGACTGCTTGGAATGCTCTGCAAGCCGACAGTCTGCAAGCCATAACCGAGCATGATCGCCACGCCGATAAAAGCCCCGGCCTTGAGTTCGAACAACGTCAGGTCGCGCAGGTGACGCCAGGAGAACAGCGCAACAATGATGGCTGCCGCCGCAAAGCGCAGGCCAACGAAAAACATTGGCCCACTGACGGTCATGGCATGTTGCACCAGCAAAAAGGTGCCGCCCCAGATCATGGTGATCACCACCAGCACGCATTCGGCTTTGCTGAATCGTGAGAAACGGGGAGAAGTGTGAGAGGAGTTCACCGACGTCATGACCTTGCGCGCTACCTGAGGGAGACGCACAATGCGTCGAATGTTGCGCAGTATACTGCCCAACCCCACTAAGTGAGCAATATAGTGCACAAAGATTCCACGCCACGGGCTTCGGTCCTCCAGCACGTCAGTCAGAACGTTCGACGCTTGCGCCATGCAGCCGACATGAGCCAGACCGCCCTGGCGGAAAAGTCGGGTGTCAGTCGACGGATGCTGGTAGCGATCGAGGCGGGCGAAAAGAATGTCAGCCTGACCACCCTTGATCGCGTTGCCGAAGCGCTGGACGTGGCGTTCAGCGATCTGATCCAGGCGCCGGATGCGCGCGATCCGAGCCGTATCAATGAAGTGGCCTGGGCTGGAACCATTCCGGGCAGTAAAGCGGTTCTGCTGTCCAAAGCCACCGCCACCCGTGAAGTCGAACAGTGGGAGTGGTGCCTCCAACCGGGGGAAATTTACCCCTCACTGCCGGATGCCGATGGCTGGAGCGAGCAGATCTTTGTCTTTGAAGGCTGTCTGACCTTGATGCTGGGCGAGACACCCCATGCGATCGCTGCCGGTGAGTTCTACATGTTCGCCAGCAACCAGCCTCACTCGTATCGAAATGAGGGTGCAGTGGCCGCGAGGTTTGTGCGCAACGTGGTGATCTGACTGTCTGCCCGGCAACATTGAATAGACACTTTGCTTTTTTAAAGCTCCATGTCTTTCTCGAATTGTTCTATAACCTACTGATATATAACAGATTACAGTTTAAGCATGACTCCTGCAAACGCTCTGGGTATTGATTCCCACCGTTTTCGGAGCGCCGCGCAATGGCCCGTGAAATCCGCCTAACACGACGCCCGCTACGATTTCGCCGAAGAGTACCTGGAGGTTTGCTACAAGCTCTGGGAAGGCAGTTGGGAGGAGGGCGCGATCCTGCGGGATCGTGAGCGTCGGATTTTCAGCGACCCGAGCAAAATCCATGAAATCCGCCACGTCGGAAAACACTTCCAGGTGCCCGGCATTCACCTCTGTGAACCGTCGCCGCAACGCACGCCCGTGCTGTATCAGGCGGGCGCATCAAGCCGGGGCAAACAATTCGCCGCTGAACATGCCGAGTGTGTGTTTGTCGCCGCGCCATCAAAGGTCCTCCTGAAGAAAACCGTTGCCGACATTCGCCGCCGCGCCGCCGAAGCCGGACGTGATCCTTCGAAAGATCCTGATCTTCAACCTGCAGACGGTGATCCTCGGCGAGACCGATGCCAAGGCCAAGGCCAAAGCCAAGTTTGAGGAATACAAAACCTGGGTCAGCTATGAAGGGGCGATGGCGCTGATTTCTGGCTGGACCGGCATCGACTTCTGCCGGTTCAAGCCAGACGAGCCCCTCAAGCATGTGCACACCAACGCCATTCAATCGGCGGTGGAGGCGTTTTCGACGGCTGATCCAAACAAGGTCTGGACGCCGAACGAGCTGGCGGACTGGGTTGGTATCGGAGGGTTTGGTCCCTTGTTTGTCGGCAGCCCTGAAACCGTCGCTGATCTGCTTCAGGAATGGGTCGAAGACACCGATGTGGACGGCTTCAACCCGGCCTACGCGCTGACCCATGAAACCTTCATCGACGCGGTTGAACTGCTAGTGCCGGAGTTGCAGAAGCGCGGGGTATACAAGACCGATTACGCGCCGGGGACTTTGCGCGAGAAACTATTTGGAGAAGGACCAACGTTACCGGCGATCCATCCCGGAGCGGGGTATCGGGACCTGGCGGCGTTGCGGCAGGAAGAGAAAAAGTCGGTATCTGCATAACACATCAATCCCTGCAGGAGTGAGCCTGCTAGCGATGAGGCCGGCACATCCGGCGTAGATGTCGCCAGTTACACCGCCATCGCGAGCAGGCTCACTCCCACAGGGGATCAGCGTCGGGCACAAACACCGCGCCCGGCAAAGCTACAAAACTGTAGGAGCGAGCCTGCTCGCGATGAGGCCCGTCCATTCAACACACATCCCGGCCCGGCGGACCACCGCATGCTTTTCTCCATCCGCGTGAACGTGATCCAGCCAGGCGTCCTACTTTGGTACTGGCTGACGAACCTACCGTGAATTTGCGGCTTATGATCGTTCAGGAAATTGCCCGCTTCCTGATTGCCGGGCGACCCTTTAATGTGGCGCTCACAGTCGCCTCGCCAATCCGGCAGCAGCCGCGCGAACTGCATGACTTCCCTTTAGGTAAACACTGATCTGTGAGAACGCCATGAGTGAAACCCCACGCGGACACGCGACCGACGCCATTCGCCACGCAGACATTCTGATCGTCGGCGGCGGTCTGAGCGGCGCCATGCTGGCGGCGCAGCTTCTGCGTTTGCCGGGCAAGCGCTCGGTGCTGGTCATCGAACCGCGTGCCGATCTCGGTCGGGGCGAAGCGTACAGCGCCGTCGAATTGGGCCATACGCTCAATGGCAATGCCGCCCGCATGAGCGTCGATCCGGACAACGCCGACGACCTCACGCAATGGCTCACCGAACACATTGCGGCGGGCGGCTGGCCCGAGTCTGACCAGCAGCATGTGCCCATCAGCGAGTTGTTCCCGCCTCGCGGGCTGTTCGGTGTGTACGTGCAGCAGCGTCTGACGGAAGCACAAGCGGTCGGCGCGCTGAACGGCTCGACGGTCGAGCACGTGCGCGCTGAAGTGGTGGACCTTGAGACTCTGGACGATAGCGTTCGGCTGACCCTGAGCGACGGCCAACGCTTGCAGGGCGCTTACGCCGTGTTGGCGACCGGGATGTTTCCCGCTGCGCGCACACCCCAGACCCAATCCAGCGGCGTGAACGCGGCCGCGCTCGATCCTTGGGATGTGGCGGCCATGCGGCAGCTCGATCCACAGTCGACGGTGTTGATCATCGGTTCCGGGCTGACCATGGTCGATGCTGTGGTGTCCCTGGAACAGGCCGGGCACCGGGGGCCGATCAACGTGTTTTCGCGCCATGGTTTGCTGCCGCACGTAAGGCGTCAGCCGCCGGCCTGGGTGGACTTTCTCGCCGAAGATGCGACGTTGCGCACCCCGCGCCAGCTGGTGCGCGAATTGCGTCGGCATTGCCGGGACGCCATCGCTCGGGGCATTGACTGGCAGGCACCCTTGGACACGGTGCGGGCGCATATCGGCCGGTTGTGGAATCAGGCGACGGATGCACAGCGCCGGCAGTTTGTCCGGCATGTGCGGCCGTGGTGGGAAAGCCATCACCACCGTTCGCCGCCCTTGAGCGCCGAGCTGGTTGCGCGGTTGCACGGGGAAGGTCGATTGCACATTGAGGCGGCGTCGTTCAAAGGGCTGGCGCCTTCGACCCATGGCGACAACGTCAGCCTTTACATCCGGCGTCGCGGCGAGGCAGAAACCTCCGTCGTCAGCGGTGCGGCGTTGATCAACTCCAGCGGCATCGAATATGACTGGCGCCGCGTCGCGCGACCGTTGCCCCGGCAGCTACTCGCGCGTGGACTGATTCAGCCTGGCCCGCTGGCACTCGGCATCGCGGCCGCGGCGGATGGCGCCGTCATGGATGCAAAAGGCGACGTATCTGATCGATTGTTTGCAATGGGGCCGCCATTGCGCGGCATGTGGTGGGAAAGCACGGCAGTCACCGATGTCGCGAGCCAGGCCAAGGCACTCGCGACTCGCCTGACGAAACCTTGTTCGCACTAACACAGCGGACCCTGTAGCAGCTGCCGAGCCTGCGAGGCTGCGTTCGGCTGCGCAGCAGTCGTAAACCCGGTGTACACGGTCTTCCTGAAAGACCACATTGACTGGTTTCACGACTGCTGCGCAGCCGAACGCGGCCTCGACAGCTGCTACAGGTATTTGCGCATGTTTCTTTAAAGAAGAAACCCCGAGTGGATCAGATCCACCCGGGGTTTCCTGTTTCAGGCAATCCAAAGCCAGCAATCAATAACGCTGATACTTCGAACCAAACTCAGGACGGTTCTCGGCGACATACAGCTTGCTCGCCTGAGCGTCCTTGTGATCAACGCCAACCGTATTGACGTTCAACGTAGCCGGTTGGCTGACCTTGGCGGCGGCAACGACTTGCGACACCCCATGGGGTGCGGCAATGGCGGACGTTGCACCGAGAATCGAAAGCGCGAAACCAAGACCGATAATGCTTTTCATGATGTAGCTCCAGAGCGTGGGAAGAAGATGTGGCCACTGTAGAGCTGGAGCCAGGGCATGAAAAAACACCTGCACGCATAGTCTTTATCACGCGCGTTGATCCGGGGGAACGCAACGGCGCTGTCTACGCGCCCAACATCACGCGCGTTGATCTACCGTCAACGGAGGGCATCGACGGGTCACCCAACATTGTTCAAATTTTGTGCCGCGCCTACCTGTTCATGTTATTGAAATAGTTGTCTTGCGGGTGCTGTTGGAAGTGCACAGACTCCAGGAACGCGTTCAGCGCATGACAATTACGATCTTCCGACAAGCATCGGATATTTGCGAAGTTGTGTTGTACCTGATCAAAACTGGCTTCCATGACGGTCAGTGCTTCACTGAAAACAGCTGCGTTGCCGAACGCGATAATGATCTCGCGCTTTTGTTTATCGGTCAGTTTCTTTTTTATTAATGTTTTGTTAGCTAAAATCATGACGAACGATTTGGGTCCTCCCTCAAGGTCAGGTGCGAATCCTTTCTTTTTAAAATGCGGGATATGATTGAGATCGCAATAGTCATTGACGTAACGGTAATAGACCGAAAGTTCAAGCAAAAGCGATTTTAACTCCATATACAGCTCCTCTTTCATCGCGTGGAGATGTTGGCAGGAGTCCAAAAGGAATAAGAAAAAGCAGCCGGTATTGGCCTCAGCAATCAATCGATATTCTTCAAGTGTTGGCAGCACGTGACCGTTACTCGCTTGAATATCGAGGTATTGGCCTACGTGCAATGTCTCCAGGCTTCGGATACCAATATTTACAAGCGGGAGATCATTCAACTCTCCGAGCTTTTGCAAACCCTCGATGTACCCATACATCCCTGATACCAGCGCAGTCCCCTTGCCGAATTTTGCCCAGACTGAGGGGGCGCCGCGCCGGATACGATCCTGATCAATAAGGTCGTCGTGCACCAGTGAAGCGGTGTTGAATTTCTCGACAACCTGACTTAGCGTTTGCGCGACGGACTGTTTTAACTGGTACAGCTCCACCAGCGCGTAGGCCAGATGTGTTCTTATGTTTTTCCCGACGTAGTGTTCCTGATACTTAAACGGAGAAGCCCAGTGTGATTTGGCTGTCAGGTAGTTGGATGCAGGTAATGTTGTCATGGCGTTTACGCTCTAAGTTGGGCGCCAACTTGATATAGGTGGTCGGTTTTTCAAGAACTCACTATCGATCAGGCTCCCGGTGAAAGGAAAAGTAGCAAGATTGTCGAAGTGGGCAGGACCATAACGCTTGAGTAATACATCATTTTTCGGTGGTCTTTACTACCTGTCATAGTTGACAGGTTCGATGAACGGTAGTTTTTTGCTCTTGTCTTCCAGCAGGCATGCGCTTACGTTTAAACAAACGCTCAATGTTTATTTGCCTGTTTTATCTGTCCGAATATTCACTTGGAAGTCTGGTCGGTCGTTTTGTCCAGTAAAGAAGGCATCATGATGGAGTCCGGCTGTGGGAGAGCGAATCATCCTTGTCGATACCGAAGATCTTGCGATTGGCGACGCCCTCAAAATGGATGTTCATCACAACGGTCTTCTGCATCGTACGTTTTCGATTTTCATTTTTGACGACGGGGGACGTTTGCTGCAGCAGCAGAGGGCACTCGGTAAATATCACTCTCAGGGACTCTGGACAAACACCTGTTGCGGTCACCCGAGACATGGAGAAACCACGGTTCACGCCGCCAGACGCCGCCTGCAGGAAGAAATGGGGATCGATTGTGACGACCTGATCGAAGTTCATTCATTCATTTATCGAGAGCAGGTATCCAACCAATTGATCGAACATGAGTACGATCACGTCTTTGTAGGACTCAGTTATAGTGATCCCGTGCCCAATCGAGATGAAGCGCTTGACTGGAAATGGTGGCCACTTGCAGAGCTCGCGTGCGACATCAATGTTGCACCTGATTCGTATACCGTCTGGTTTCGTAAAATTCTTCATCAGGAAGGTGTGGAACGTATTCGGGCGTGGAATGATCTGCTAAGGAGACACCAATGAGCTACTCACTGCCACCCTCCTTGCGGGATCTTTCCATTGATCTGAGTCCATACACTGAGGAAGCGGAAAAACATACGCGTCAATGGCTCAAAAACCTAGGTCTTGAAGACAATTCTCATGCGGCGCACCAACGTGATATCTACATGCCGGGCTTGTACGCGGGATACATGTGGCCTTATGCAACACGCGACGATCTCAACATTCTTTCCGACCTGACAGGCTGGTTCAGTTGCCAGGACGACGTGGCCGACGAAGAGCTGGGTCGAGACCCTGTAGCGTTGGAAAAGGCTATTCGTAACGTTCAAAGCGCAATCACCGATACCCGTCGCAAGCCCTGTGGGGCCCTCGCTATGGGGTTGGCGGACATCGTTCGTCGAGCGAGTGTTGATTGTCCGGAGCAGTGGACGCAGCGTACGGTCGAGCAGTGCAGCAGCTATCTCTATCCGTGCCTGCGTGCAGCAATACATCATATTGAGGGAACACAACCGGCGTCCCAGGATTTCGAAGCTATCTGGCGCAATGCCGGGGGGTTTCAGGTGTGTGTGGAGTTTACCTATTGGGTGACCCAAGTACATTTATCCTCGACGATCTATTACTGCTCGGTTTGGCAAGAGTTGCGGCGGTTGACGCTTAACATCCTCAAGGCCGTTAACGATTTGCTGTCGTTCAGCATGATGGAGAATCCTGATGAGGATGTTTACAACTTACTGACTCATCTCCGGCACCATCAAGCCTACTCAGCCGATCAAGCGGCAGCGGAGGTTGGTTGCCGCCTTGAAGAATGGGCCGATCGTTTTCTGAAGATTCAGACCGAGTTGCCGAGAGAACTGGAGCGGTTCAATTGCGACGATGGTGTTCGCGAGCAAGTTGTGCGCTGTGCCGAGGCGCTGAAGATACAGTGGCACGGCAACATTGGCTGGCACCTCGCGGTGCCTCGCTATAAGGAAGTGCGTTTTCAACAGTCGTGAACGGTTGCCCGGGAGATGCGTCGATGCTCACAGTTAAAGGCGCACCCGCGGTGGAAATCTCCCTTTACGCGCCCAGCATCTCCACGGGATAGGAAAAAACATACCCCTCACTGCGCACCGTCTTGATGTAGGTCGGTTCCCGGGAGTCGTCCATCAGCCGTTGGCGCAGCCGGCTGACCAGCAGATCGATGGAGCGGTCGAACAGGTCGGCGTCACGGCCTTGTGTCAGGTTCAGCAGTTGATCGCGGCTGAGCACCCGCTGCGGATGATCGAGAAAGACCCGCAGCAAGCGGTACTCGGCGCCACTGAGCGCCACCATCGTGTCGTCCTGGTCCAGCAGATGACGGGCCGTGGTGTCCAGGCGCCAGCGACCGAAACCGAGCAGCCGGCCGCTTTCGGTGATCAGCAGGTTAGGCGGCAGCATCCTCGTGCGGCGCAACACGGCGTTGATCCGCGCGAGCAGTTCGCGGGCGGAGAAGGGTTTGGTCAGGTAATCATCGGCGCCCATTTCCAGGCCGAGGATGCGGTCGGTTTCGTCGTTGCGGGCGGTGAGCATCAGGATCGGTGTGGCCTTGTGTTTGCCTGAGCGTAGTTCGCGGCACAGCAGCAAGCCGTCATCGCCGGGCATCATGATGTCCAGCACGATCAGGTCCACCTGGTTGGCATCGAGAAAACTGCGCATTTGCCGGCCATCGGCGACCACTGTGGTGCGCAGCCCATTCTTCTTCAGGTAATTACCGACCAGCTCGCGGATTTCTCGATCGTCATCGACGATCAGGATGTGGTTCACGTGTTCCATCGCTCAACCTTCTTGTTATGGGTCGCAGGTTTTGTATCGCACTGTATCGAATGCCCGGTTTGACACCTTACGCCTCAGTAGCCGCGGTTTTACGACACATGGCAGATACCTCGCGTCGATTAAATGGGTTCCATCGAGACAAGGCAACTTGCTCGCAACGTCTTCCCATTGCAGCCCCGAGGTCATCACCATGAGCATAAACAACGTTATCGTCGCCGGCGTCTTCGCCGTTCTGAATATCGCTGCGTTTTCCGCCCACGCCGACGTCAAAAGCGCGCCGCAGACCTACACCTACGGCACCCACCTGGATATCAAGAAAGTGATCTCGACCGTCGAAAGCGGTGGCAGCTGCGGCATCGTGAATGCCCGCATGACTTACCTGGATTCCAGCGGCACACAAAAAGTTCTCGATTACAGCAAGTTCGCCGAATGCGCCAATCAGGGCGGCTGACCCTTCCACTACGCTGATTCCTACCGCCGCCGACTTGAGGAGAGATCACTGTGAACATGACCGTGCTGAGTCACAAAACCCAAAAACGCCGCCGCTTGATTGGCCCCTCGGTGCTAGCGTTTGCACTGATGCAACTGGGCGTGCTCGGAGTAGCCCATGCCGCCGGCGCAGAGCCGGTGGCGGCGACAGTCAAGACGCAGGCGTACACACCGTTCGGCCCGCTGAAGCATGTCGACGCAGGCTTGCTCAATGTGGCTTACGCGGAAGTGGGTCCAGCGGACGGGCCGGTCGTCATCCTGCTGCACGGCTGGCCCTACGACATTCACAGCTACACCGAGGTCGCGCCCTTGCTGGCGGCGAAGGGATACCGCGTGCTGATTCCCTATGCGCGGGGCTATGGCGATACGCATTTCCTCTCGGACAAGACCGTTCGCAACGGCCAGCCCGCCGCGCTGGCCAGTGACGTGATCGATTTCATGGACGCGCTCAAGATCAAGCGGGCGGTGCTGGGGGGCTACGATTGGGGTGCGCGCTCGGCAGACATCGTTGCGGCACTCTGGCCGGAGCGGGTGGAGGCGCTGGTGTCGGTCAGTGGCTATCTGATCGGTAACCAGGCGGCGGGGAAAAACCCGCTGCCGCCCAAGGCCGAGTTGCAGTGGTGGTATCAGTTTTACTTCGCCACGGAGCGCGGCCAGGCGGGATACGAAAAAAATCGTCACGACTTCGCCAAGCTCATCTGGGAGCTGGCGTCGCCAAAATGGTCATTCGATAACGCCACCTTCGACCGCAGCGCTGCGGCCCTGGAAAACCCGGACCATGTCGCCATCACGGTCTTCAACTACCGCTGGCGCCTGGGTCTGGTGCAAGGTGAAAGCCAGTACGAGGCCCTGGAGCAGAAACTCGCCAAGGCGCCGTCCATCAGCGTGCCGACCATTACCCTGGAAGGTGACGCCAACGGCGCGCCGCACCCGGCGCCAGAAGATTACGCCAAGCGGTTCACGGGCAAGTACGAATTCCGGCTGATCAACGGGGGTGTCGGCCACAACCTGCCGCAAGAAGATCCGCAGGCGTTTGCCAAGGCAGTGATTGATGCGGATAAGTTGTGATCGCATCGCACTACAGACACGCCCCCTGTAGCAGCCGAACGCAGGCTTCGCCAGCTGCTACAAAGGGCGTTCGTGTCCGTCACCCTAAGTCGGCGTTACGCGTTGCGGAGTACGTCTGTGTCGGTCAGCGAACGTCGGCGTTGCGCGTTACGGAGTGGAGCGTAGCGGGATCAGGCGTTTTCGATCATCTCGATCAACCGCTCCGGCCACACCGTTTCAGCGGTCTGCTCCAGCTCGCCGACTGACCACCATTTGTGCTCGGTCATCACTCGCGCCTCATCCACGGTCCAGCCATCACGGGTCAGTTGCTCACCCGCCGCGCGAACGACGAAGTAGCGTTCCACGGATAACACCGTCTCACCGTTGGGCAGCATCATCGTGAAATTGCGCTCGGCCACGCAGGTGCCCACGTTGTCGACCTGCAATCCGGTTTCCTCCAGCAGTTCGCGGACCGCCGCTTCTTCAAAGCATTCACCATCCTCGACCCCGCCGCCTGGCGTGGCCCAATAATCGCGGCCATCCAGGGCATCGCCCTTGTGCTGGAAGCGAAACAGCAGCACCTCGTTCTGCGGGTTTATCACCAGGAGACGTGCAGCATTACGTTGGCGCATCGTGATTTCTCTTTCCATAGAAGGCAGCGAGCCGAAGCAAAAGCTTCGGCTCGCAAGTACACATTTGACTTTAGGTTATTTACGCAACCACTTGATAACACGGAACATATGCAGCGCCGCCGGGCAGTTTCATCCGGTGCTGGGCGACGAATGCCTTGAGCAGTTTATCCAGTGGCTGCATCACCGCCGCGTCGCCGCGGATCTGATACGGCCCGTGTTCTTCGATCAGGCGGATGCCCTTGTCCTTGACGTTGCCGGCGACTATGCCGGAGAACGCACGGCGCAGGTTGGCGGCCAGTTCATGGGCGGGCAGATCACGGCGCAGTATCAGGTTGGCCATGTTCTCGTGGGTCGGATCGAACGGGCGCTGCAGGCTTTCGTCGATTTTCAGCAGCCAGTTGAAATGGAAGGCGTCGTTGCGCTCGCGGCGGAACTGTTTGACCTCCTTGAGCCCTTTGGTCATCTGGCGGGCCACTTCGGCCGGGTCATCGATGATGATTTCGTAATGCTTTTTCGCCGCTTCACCCAAGGTGGCGCCGACGAACGCGTCCAGCTGCTCCAGGTAGGGCGCGGCATGCTTCGGTCCGGTGAGGATGACCGGGAAGGGCAGGCCTTCGTTGTCCGGGTGCATCAGGATACCGAGCAGGTACAGGAACTCTTCCGCCGTACCGGCACCGCCCGGGAAGATGATGATGCCGTGGCCGACGCGCACGAACGCTTCCAGGCGTTTTTCGATGTCCGGCAAAATCACCAGCTCGTTGACGATCGGGTTCGGTGCTTCCGCCGCGATGATGCCGGGCTCGGTCAAACCAAGGTAGCGGCCGCCGTGAATGCGCTGCTTGGCGTGGGCGATGGTCGCGCCTTTCATCGGACCTTTCATCACACCGGGGCCGCAACCGGTGCAGATATCCAGGCTGCGCAGGCCCAGTTCATGGCCGACTTCCTTGGTGTATTTGTACTCCTCGGTGTTGATCGAGTGGCCGCCCCAGCAGACAACGATTTTCGGTTCGATACCGGGCCGCAAGGTGCGGGCGTTACGCAGCAGGTGGAACACGTAATCGCTGATGCCCTGGGAATTGCTCAGGTCGATACGCTGGCTGTCGAGTTCGTTTTCGGTGTAGACGATGTCGCGCAGGGCGCTGAAGAGCATTTCCCGGGTGCTGGCGATCATTTCGCCGTCGACGAAGGCGTTGGCCGGGGCGTTCAGCAGTTCGAGGCGTACGCCGCGGTCCTGCTGGTGAATGCGGATTTCGAAGTCCTTGTAGGCTTCCAGAATGGTCTTGGCGTTATCAACATGGGCGCCGGTATTGAGGATGGCCAGGGCGCATTGGCGAAACAAGGTGTAGGTGCTGCCGGATCCGGCTTCGCTCAGTTGCTGTACTTCCCGCTGAGAAAGGGTTTCCAGGCTGCCTTTTGGGCTGACAGAGGCATTGATTACATGGCGTTGGGTCATTCAATGATCCTTAAAACGATGTCACTCACACGGGGATCGGCAAATGGCATCCGAATAGTGTGTATCCATTAAAGAAGATGGCACGAACTGCGCAGTATCGCCACGTTGCCCTTTGACGATGAAAAGATGAAAAGGAGCTCCAGCATAGCTAAATCTGCCGGGGAGGCGATAATGCCCCGCAGTTTTATCACCGAGTCTCTTTCCCTTGATCCAAGGAACCCCGCCGCAATGTTTGAAATTCAGCCGATAAACGCCCAGACCTATCGACAACAGACGCGGCGCAGCACGGTCATTATTGCCCTGACGTTCCTGGCGCTGGCGATGGTGTTGTCCACCGCCGCTGTGGCGCTGTTCGGCGAGCCCGGCGGCGACAACCTGCGGTTCAACGTTGGCGGCGTGTTCGTGGCAGTGCTGTTGATGGTTGCATTGATGCGCGGGTATTTCTGGAACCAACCGTGGATGGCATCGGCCGTATACGGCTGGCAGCTCAAGCGTAGCCTGATGAGCGTCACCAACGTCATGCACCAGGTGACGGCCGCGGTGGAGCGCGACGATCCTCGCGCCATGAAGTTGCTACGCTTCTACCATCTGGGGTTGAGCCAGATGCATGAGCTGGACGGCAATTCCAGCGACCATGGTCAGTTGCATCGCGAGATTGACCTGCACAAAACGCGAATGGAAGCGCTCGGCATTGACACCGACCAGACGCGACTGGATCCCGCCTGGCTGGACGCCGTCAAGCAAACGCCGAAATCATAAGTACTCAGGGAATGATATGGGTCAGCTGTCCATTAACGAACGCATCGAAAACGCCAGGCTCGCCACGCCGTTGAACGGTGAGCGGCCCGTGTCCAGGCTCAAGGTCCGGTCCGTGGTCTTTCTGCTCGTCGCGGTCTGTCTGTCGATGACGATTATTGTCATCTGGGAAGCCTGGAGTTCGCGTCAGTACCATCTGCGGGACAAGGAAGTGGCAATGTCCAACCTTGCGCAGACCCTGGCGTGGCAAGCCCAGGCGTCGATCAAGCAAGCGGACACGCTGCTGTTGACCCTGGTCGAGCGCCTGGAAAACGAGGGTGTCGATTCCGCGCGTCTGCCGAGGATGCAACGGCTGCTCAGTGTGCAGCGCTCGGAGTTGAGCCAGTTGCATGGTTTGTTCGTCTACGACGCGACGGGGCAGTGGATCGCCAATTCCAACGGCGCCCAAGTGCCCAATTCCAATAATGCCGACCGTGAGTATTTCATTTTCCATCGCGATCATCCCGACCTGGGGCCGCACATTGGCCCGTCGATCAAGAGTCGTTCGAGCGGCGAATGGATCATGACCGTGTCGCGCCGGGTCAATCATCCGGACGGCAGCTTTGCCGGCGTGGCGCTGGCAACGATCTACCTGAATCATTTCCTCGGCCTCTACGACAGCATCGACATGGGCCGCAACGGCGTCATCAACCTGATCGCCGACAACGCGACCATCGTCGTGCGCCGGCCATTCATTGACGCAGACATTGGCACCAGCGTTGCCAATGGACCGCTGTTTACCCAATTACTGCCCAAGGGCAACTCAGGCACGGCCAGGGTCAAGTCGATTGTTGACGGCGTGGAACGCGTGGTGGGATTCCGTCGGGTCGAGGGTTACCCGCTGATCATTTTTACCGCGCTGGACAAAGATGAAGTCCTCACCAGCTGGCGCGACGAATCCCTGCTCAGTGCCGGCATAGTCGCCTTGCTGCTGAGTTTTCTCGGAGTCTTGGGTTATCGCCTGATCCGGCTGATGAGGCAGCAGAATCACATCCAGAGCGTCTTGCTGGATGCTCAGGAAAAGCTGCTTGAGGTCAACCATGGGCTGGAGTTGCTGGCGCTGGAGGATGCCCTGACCGGATTGTCCAACCGGCGGCAGTTCGATCTGTTCATCCTCGCCGAGATGGGCCGTGCCCGGCGCACCCAGACTCACCTGGCGTTGCTGATGATCGATGTCGACCACTTCAAGCGCTTCAATGACCTGTACGGCCATGTGGCGGGCGACCTCTGTTTGCGCAAGATCAGCGCAATCATTCGCGACAACATCAAGCGCCCCGGTGACCTGGCTGCCCGCTACGGTGGCGAGGAGTTCACCGTGGTGTTGCCCGGTACCGACTATGTGGGCGCGTTCCTGATCGCGGAAAAAATCCGTAACGCTGTCAAGGAGGCAGGTATCGAGCACAGTGAAGGGGTCGAGGGCACGGTCACGGTCAGCGTCGGTGTCTGCGCTTACGACACGGCCTCGCAGGATCAACCCGATGACCTGGTGCGCGCTGCGGACAAGGCGTTGTACGTGGCCAAGGCCAGCGGCAGGAACATGAGCGTTATTGCCAACTGATATCGGACAGAGCGGTCGTGGCCAGCCCACGGCCAAGCCATCGCCCTGGGCGAGAATGTTCGCGCGCAGGGTCGGGAGCGCCAGGGTTCAACGTCCTCGGGCGATCTGTTGAGTCAATGGGCGCGTCGCCACACTCGAAAATAGACCCCAACGTTGATCACCAGCACCACCGCGCCGAGCCCCAGCTGAATCGCGGGGGTGAGGCCGGCGGGGTAGATCACCGGCCACACGTAATGTTCGATGAAGCCGCCACCGTAACCGGTTTGCCCGGCTGCCAGGCGCATGCGGTTTTCCCATTCCGTCAGCGGGCAGATCAGGTGGAAGACTTCAACCGCGACACCCCAGGCGGCGGCGGGCAGGTGCCACCAGATCAGGTGGCGCCACTTGAGCACCAGCAGCCCGCCAAACAGCACGAACAGGATGAACAACAGGTGAAACAGCACCAGCCCGTCGACGGCGATTCGATACAGCATGTCGACTCCGTGAGATGTCAGGCGAGCAGTGGGCGTAGGGATTCGTGCACCCTTCAACGAATGACAAATTTTTAAAGCCATCGGCGATGAGTGCTGGCAAAGTCTGACATCTTTTTTTCGGTCAAGAGCGTTATGTCCAACTCACACCTGCCCCGCAGCGCATTTTTGCGCGGCGCTGTGGCGATCCTGCCATTATCCCTGGCGACCGCGCCTTGGGGGCTGCTGGCCGGCTCCATGGCGATTGAAGCGAATCTCACACCTCTGCAAGGCCAGGCGCTGTCCGGCATTGTGTTTGCCGGCGCCGCGCAATTGGTTGCCATTGGCATGCTCAAGGGCGGTGCCGGGATCTTTTCGATTCTGCTGACCACGTTGTTGCTGACGTCGCAACATTTGCTCTACGGCATGAGCCTGCGCTCGGTGATTTCGCCCCTGCCGGGTCGCTGGCGGGTGGGGTTGGGTTTTTTGCTTACCGATGAGCTGTTCGCCCTGACCAGCCAGTATGACAAGCAGCAATTCAATCGCTGGTACGCGCTGGGTGTCGGGCTGACGTTCTACATCGCCTGGAACCTCTTCACGCTGGCCGGCATCGTGCTCGGCAGCAGCATTCCGGGGCTTGAGCATATGGGCCTGGATTTCTCCATCGCGGCGACCTTCATCGCATTGATCACACCCGTGGTGCGCAACGTGCCGACGGTGGCCTGCGTGGCGGTCTCGTTGTTCTGCTCGGTGCTGTTCAGCTACTGGCAATTGGGCTCGGCGCTGGTCCTGGCGGGACTGGCGGGGATGACCACAGGGTTTCTCTGCAACAAATTCTATGTGAGGCAAACAGCATGATGGTCTGGGCGGTGATTTTCGGGATGGGCGCGTTGGTGTTTCTCAACCGCTACGTGTTTCTCGAGCCCCGGCTGCCGGTGCGCCTGAGCAGTAATGTCCGGCAATTCCTGGGGTTCGCTGTGCCCGGCATGTTGACGGCGATCTGCGGGCCGATCGTATTCATGCCCGACAGGCAACTGAACCTGCAGTGGGACAATCCGTACCTGATCAGCTCGTTGGTGGCCGTTGCGCTGGTGATTTACACCCGCAACACGCTGCTGAGCATGTTGTTGAGCATGGCGTTTTTCTTCTTGCTGCGTTGGTGGCTGTGAGCCAGATGCCGGAATGTGTTCTACGCTGAAACCTGATGACTGATCCCTTCAGGAAGAGAGGTGAACATGGCAAATGATCCCAAGCATCCAGGCTCGGATAATGGCGTGAATGAAGACACGGATGAACCAACGGAAGAAGAGATTCAGCGGCAGCGACGTTCTTCGCCGGACTGGAAGCATCCCGACGATGGTAAAGAATTGTCGGACCGCGACAGAGAGTTCCCTCTAAAACCTTGATCAGATCAAAAGATCGTCCGCACGCGGCCCGAGCCTTCGGCATCTCTCACGATCCATGTGAGCCGCCGGAGGCTGCGATCTTTTGATCTTGATCTGCTGATTTTTTGCGGTCACGACGAATAAGCAAACCCTGTCGAGTCGCCTCAAACATCTTCCACAAGCAGCTCGTCAGGGTGAGCCGCTCGATAACCCAACGTCTTGTCGATCCAGGCATTCAGTTCATTGACCATCACCGGATGTTTACCCGGATAGTTGCGCAAGGCGGCGCGCAGGACCGCTTCAATGGCGGGTATTGATTGCAGGTTTCGGGTGTTGATGTATTGCCCGATAAAACAATCGAGTGCATATCGTTCAGTGGTCGAAAGAAAAACACACTCCAGACCACCAGGTACATTGGTAGATAAATCGTCGCGCAACTTAATTCTCTGCAAGGCTTGAGTTTCAGGGGCTCCTTTTTCGCTTGTTGACTCTTCGGTCAATCAAGCTAAGGCCATGGGAATGGCGGCGCGCATGCTAGCGGCAGTCGTCTCAAATGTATGTATGACAATCGAAATGTCAGACAGGCGGTGGAGGCGGCAAACTGCCACTTTTTCAAGGCAGTGTTTCCTGGATGAAACAGTGAGTGTAACGATTTAACTTATGGGCCTGTCTATACAACTAAGACTGATTCGTTGAAGTGTTCAAGCAACTTTCTCAATTAACGCCGGCCCCTGGTTTCTTGAATTGCCGACGGCTTTGTCCACCTTGAACCACTCGAAAACGTCACTGCTTTCACCTTGCATCAGCGCTATCTGTTCTGCGCGTTCCCTCGGGGTCGCAGGATCAAGCCACTCCCGCGCAAGTTCGGGTGACAATACGATCGGGCGCCGGTCATGGATGTCGAGCATGCCGCCAGCGCTGTCCGCCGTGACAATAACGAATCCGTCATCCGCCCGCGGCTCGGTGCCTCGGCTGGGGAACTGGCCGATGGCGGCGCAGAAAACCGGTTCGCGGTCTTTGCGGCGGATGAGCCAGGGCTGTTTCGTCTTGTCTGTCGCCTCTACCCATTCGAACCAGTTGTCGATCGGCACAATTGCCCGGTGCGGCCAGATCGCCCGAAAGAAAGGTCCATGGGCGACTTTTTCAACACGCGCATTGATCGGCGGCGGGCGATCCTTGGCCCAGTGCGGGCGCCATCCCCAACGAACCGTGTCGGCGTGCAGACCGTCGTCTTCCAGTTGCAGCAGGGCGAGTTGGGTGGTAGGCGCGGCGTTGTAGCGGGCCAGCGGCTCATCACCGACGTGATTGATCATCGCGTCTGGAATGCTCAGCGCGGCGACGAAATCGTGAATACCCCGGTATTGCGACAAACGTCCGCACATTGGCTGATCCTCGGTTGGATAGTTTCAGCATAGGTGCAGATTGTCGCAATGCCGCCGGAGCAGGTCGTGTCAGGCGACCTCGATGCTGAATGTCCCACCGCTATCGCGAGCAGGCTCACTCCTACAGGGTATTCGTGTTGAGCGCAGATCCAGTGTCCAGCGCCGATCAAAATGTAGGAGTGAGCCTGCTCGCGATGGCGCCTTGTCAGGCAACACTCAGAAATTGATCGAAGCACTCAACCGTGCGGTCAGCGGTGCGCCCTGGAACACATAGTCATCCCCCATGTATTCACCTGCATCGCGCCAATAGCGCTTATCAAACAGGTTGTCCACGCTCAGCCGGAACACCGTCTCATAGCCGTCGATGCGCGTACTGAAGCGACTCCCCACGTTGAAGATCGCATACGCCCCCGTCTCCACTTCACCTACCTGACTGGCGTACTTGCTGGCGCTGTACTGCACGCCGCCCAGCACTGCCAGACCCTCGACCCACGGCAGCGCATAATCCCCATAAAGGCTGGCACGCATCGTCGGCACATTGATCGTCTGGTGGCCTTCATAAGCGGGCGTACCGGTACCGGTCACCCGCGATCGAATCGCCGCAACGCTGGCGCTGATCTGCAGGCGCTGCGTGGCCCAACCGTTGGCCGAGAGTTCCAGCCCGGTGTTTTTCTGCTCGCCCTGTTGGGCAAAGGTAAAGGTGCCGTCGTCATTCGGCCGGGCGTATTGGTAGTCCTGACGAATCTGGAACAGCGCTGCGCCCAGGGTCATGCGCTGCCAGTCGTACTTGATCCCTGCCTCGATCTGCCGGGAAACCGTTGGCGCCAGGATCTCAAACGCGTTAGTAGTAAACCAGGCCGCTTCACCGCCCAGGGACAGCCCTTTGCTGTAACGGGTATACAACGACAGGTTGTGCACCGGCTTGTAGATCAGCGCGGCCTGGGGCAGGAATTCATACCGCTGGGTATGGCGCGTGGTGTCGCCCTGGCTGTCGAAGGTTTCTTCATCCAGTCGCACTTCGCGTCCGCCCAGCACGGTTTGCCAGCGTTCGTTGAAACTGATCCGGTCATTGAAAAACACTCCGTACTGGCGACTGTCCAGACGGCGGAAGGAATCGTTGAGTGGTCCGTCGTAGCGGGCGAAGTCTTCCGGTTCGCGGTCGATGTTGCCGCTGCCGATCATCACGTTGATCGGGTCGCGTTTATCCACCACCCGGCGAAATGCACTGGTGCCAACGGTCAGTTCGTGCCCGAGGCCGGCCGTGTCGAAACGCCCGCTGAGTGTCGCCTGGACCTCGTCGTTGCGGCGGGTGTCGTCGGGGCTGCGGAAATCATAGATGTCGTAGTCGCCTTCGGGGCTGAAGTAGTTCGGCACCGCGGCGTCGGCGCAACTGGCGGCGCCGTAGCAGCCCCAGGCGAAAGAACTGTAATCGTCGATCACCACTCGGCTGCGCGACGCGCTGAGGTTGCCTTTCCAGTCGTCGCTGAAACGGTATTCGAAGTTGCCGTTGAGGTTCAGCGCATCGGTGGTGACCGGCCTGGAACCGCTCTGGTGAGCCAGCAGTTTTTTCGGTGAGGCGTGGTGCGGCAGCGTCGTGCCACCGAGTAGCTGGTAGCCCGGTGCCGAGCGCTGTTCCTTGGTCTGGTATTCCGCGTCCAGTTGCAGGAGCGCGTCAGGGCTGATGTTCCAGTCAAACGCCAGGGAGGCGAAATCCCGCTGGCCGTTGGTGTGTTCAACATACGAATGAATGTCTTCATGGGCGAGGTTGGCGCGCAGTCCGAACTGCTGCTCGCTGCCGAAGAAACCGCCGACATCGGTGGCCAGGTAGCCGCTGCCCCGATCGTCTGTCGACACGGTCACCGACTGCACATCGGTGGGACGTTTGGTCACGTAGTTGACCAGCCCGCCCGGTTCGGAGACGCCACTTTCCAGGCCGGAAAGCCCTTTGAGCAACTCCACCTGTTGTTTGTTTTCCAGCCCGACGTTCTGTTCGCCAGTGATGGTGCGCCCATTGATCTTGTAGCTACTGGCGGAATTCAGCGAGAAGCCGCGCACCACGAAGTTTTCGTAGTAGCCGACCGGCGCGTAGCTCTGGCCGACCGATGCATCGTTGCGCAGCACTTCGCTGAGCAGGCGGGCCTGTTGATCCTTGATCAGGGCGTCGTTGAAAACCGAAATCGACGCCGGCGTGTCAAGCAAGGGGGCGGCATCGAAACCACTGACCGATGCGCTGTCGGCTTGATAGCCGGAGGTGTCTTCGCCGGTGACGGTCAGCGCCGGCAGCTCGGTTTCGGCCGCCAGGGCGGTGTTGGCCGAGAGCAGGCCCAGGGTGAAGCAGTTGAGCGCGAACCGCGGAGCGGACATTCCCTTGTGACGTGTCCGGTAATGCCTGCCCATGAAAACTCCTCGATGAATGACCCGCGCTAAAAGCGCGCCATCATACAGAGGACGTATCGGGATCGGGATGTGTTAGTGCGTCGTCGCATTGCTTTTAAACCAGATAACGCCGAAACCACGCCAGTGTGCGGTCCCACGCCAGCTTCGCCGCCGCCTCGTCGTAGCGGGGTGTCGAGTCGTTATGAAAGCCGTGGTTGGCGCCGGGGTAGATGTACGCCTCGTACGTCTTGCCCCCGGCTTTCAGCGCCTGCTCATACGCGGGCCAGCCCTCATTGATGCGCGTGTCCAGTTCGCCATAGTGAAGCATCACCGGGGCCTTGATCCGGGGCACGTCCTTTGCCTCAGGCTGGCGACCGTAGAAAGACACGGCGGCGCCCAGTTCCGGATAAGCCACGGCCGCCGCATTGGCGACCCCGCCGCCGTAGCAGAAACCGGTGATACCGACTTTCCCGGTGCCCATGTCGTGCTTCATCAGCCACTCGATGGCCGCGAAAAAATCATTCATGAGCTTTTCCGGATCGACCGTGGCTTGCAGCTCGCGCCCCTTGTCATCGTTGCCTGGATAGCCACCCACGGACGTCAGTCCATCGGGGGCGAGGGCGATGAAACCGGCCTTGGCCACACGCCGGGCGACGTCTTCGATGTAAGGGTTGAGCCCGCGATTTTCATGCACGACCACCACCGCCGGCACCTTGCCGGTGACCTTCGCCGGTCTGACCTGATAGGCACGAACCTGGCCGTTACCCTTGGGCGAAGGGTAGGTGATGTACTCGGCGACGATGTCCGGGTCGGTGAATTCCACTTGCTCGGCGAGGGCGTAGTTCGGGCTCAGGGCAGTCAGCAGGGCGCTGGCAGTCAAACCACCGAGGGTGAACAGCGCCGCACGGTCCAGAAATTCGCGCCGATTGATCTTGCCGTGAGCGTAGTAGTCATAGAGTTCGAGCAATTGCGGGGAAAAGTCTTTCGCAGTGAGACGCGTCATCGGTCTACCTCTCTAATAGCGACACTGTACCTCTGGCGAGGGAGCAAGAACCCTCGCCACAGGCCTTCATCGATTGTCAGTGTCCTCCGACGACCATATGGCTGAATGGCGCGACGTACGCCTGCAAGGTCACCAACCCGCCGACCAGAATCGCCAGAACGATCGAGTGGAAAAACACGTAGCGCAGAATTTCCCCTTCATGCCCATACCAGCGCGTTGCCGTGGACGCCACGACGATCGACTGGGCATCGACCATCTTGCCCATGACCCCACCGGAACTGTTGGCTGCGGCCATCAATACCGGACTGATCCCCAGTTGTTCGGCGGTCACTCGCTGCAAGCCACCGAACAGTACGTTGGACGCCGTGTCCGAGCCCGTCAGCGCCACGCCGAGCCAACCGAGGAGGGTGCCGAACATCGGGTAGAAAATGCCCGTCGCCGCAAAGGCCAGGCCCATGGTTGCGTCCAGACCGGAATAGCGGGTGAGGTAGCCCAGCGCAAGCATCGCCGCGATGGTGATCAGCGAATAGCGCACCACCCACAACGTTCGCACGTACTGGCTGATCAGCTGCGGGATGGAATAGCCCATCAGCAGCCCGCCGAGGATCGCTGAAAACAGGATCCCGCTCCCGGTCGCCGTGAACCAGTTGAACTTGTAGATCGCCTCCTCGGTTTTTGGTGCAGGCACCACGGGCGGCACCTTCTCGACTTGCTGGTGCAAGGTGGTGAATGTCAGGGCCGGCGAGAAGATCGGGTTCGCTTCGCGCATCGGCTTGCCCTGTGGATCAAGCTTGGCCGAGTGGGTGACCGGGTCGATGGCGGGACGGGTGTCGAACATGTTTTTGAAGCCTTGAGTGCCCCAGGCAAACACGAAGACGGTCAGGATGATCCACGGCATCCACGCGCGCATCACGGCGGGCTTGGCGTCGGTGGCAAAGGCTGCGGTGGGTTCGGGCTTCTTGTCATGCTCGGCGTCGATTTTTGAATTGTCGACACGGCCGGACAGGGCCGCAGAGGTGTGCACCGTGGCGGGTTTCCACACCTTGAGGAAACCGGCCAGGCAGGCCATGGAGATCAGCGCGGCGATCACATCCACCAGCATCGGCCCGTGGTAGTTGGACACGAGGAACTGCGGTACCGCAAAACTCACCCCGGCCACCAGGATCGCCGGCCAGACTTCGAGCATTTTGCGCCAGCCCGCGAACGCCCAGATCAACCAGAACGGCACGAGCACCGAGAAAAACGGTAGCTGCCGGCCAACCATCATCGACAGTTCCATTTCATCCAGCCCGGTGACTTTGGCCAGGGTAATGATCGGCGTTCCGAGCGCCCCGAAGGCGACCGGCGCGGTGTTGGCGATCAACGCCAGGCCGGAAGCGGCGAGGGGCGAAAAGCCCAGGCCGATCAGAATGGCACCGGTGACCGCCACCGGGGTACCGAACCCGGCAGCCCCTTCGAAGAACGCGCCGAAGCAAAACGCGATCAACAGCAGTTGCAGCCGTCGATCATCGGTAATCCGCGCCAGCGAGTCTTGCAGCACCTTGAACGAACCGTTCTCGGTGGTCAGCCGGTGCAGGAAAATAATGTTGAGCACGATCCAGCCAATCGGCAGCAAGCCATTGGCGGCACCGAACAGCGCTGCGGAGCCTGCCATGTTCGCAGGCATGCCGAAGGCAAAAATGGCGATCAGCAAGGCCGATGCCAAGGCAAGCAGTGCAGCGAGATGCGCCTTGATGTGAAAGAAAGCCAGGGACGCCAGCATCACCACGACCGGCACGGCGGCCATGATCGTGGATATGACCGGGTTGTTGAACGGATCGTAGATTTGCTGCCAAACCATGTTCCACCTCTGCTTTTTATTGTTGGACGTGCAGACCCCGAGGGGGCGGTGGCTATGAGTATAGGTGGCATTGCGCCGCTGTCAGGGCGCTGCTTGCAGGCGATTCAGTGGGCCATTTTGGTGCGAAATGGTGAGCTAACATGAGTGCAGGGGAACACCTGACTCGGACTTCAACGACCGGAGGATTGCCGCAATGACTGAACGCCATTTGGACCATAAGGAGACGTTGTCGAACGGATGCACCATCGAAGTAAAAGCGGAAATATTGCGGGACGGCTCGTTGAAGATGTTGATCGGTGTTTACCGGCCGGACGGTTCGGTCATCTTTGAAGACCCCGATCCGAAGCCGCACCTGCTTGATATGGAAGCGGCGCTGGATTGGGGAGTGGACATTGCCAAGGGGATCGGCAACGGGCAGCGGACGTTGTGACCGGACGAACGCCATCGCTGGCAAGCCAGCTCCCACACGTTTTGTGGTTGCCCACAGGGCCAGAGTACACCGCAACCCTGTGGGAGCTGGCTTGCCAGCGATGCTGTTAGTGCTTGAACATCACATGCCGAACCACCGTGTAATCCTCCAGCCCATACATCGACATGTCCTTCCCGTAACCGGACA